>Ga0247843_1002232_pt1 | contig 36078 bp, 34 predicted proteins | sample LaCruzMarch2017__FD_192420 | JGI IMG/M metagenome (GOLD analysis project Ga0247843, IMG submission 192420) | Freshwater microbial communities from meromictic Lake La Cruz, Castile-La Mancha, Spain - LaCruzMarch2017_8m | ecosystem: Environmental > Aquatic > Freshwater > Lake | place: Spain... | reverse complement strand
TCAAGGCACAATAAGCGCTCTGCCCCGGTGGTGAAACTGGTAGACACACCGGACTTAAAATCCGTTGCTTCGTTCATAGCGGGCGTACCGGTTCGATTCCGGTTCGGGGCACCAATTGAGGAAAACATCATCATGAACCACGACAACGCACCGCTCGAAATTCACGTGCATGGTGATGTGCTGATCAAACCCGGCACTGACATCAAGGCGATACAGGAGGCGCTCAAGCCCCTTTGGCATTACGCCGGGGCGCGTTCTTGGCACGAAGGCGCTGTGAGCCTGTACGAAGAAGAGCCGGGCATCCGTTTTGATGCCACCACCCACCGCTTGAACCTGTGCTGGACCGTTCGCGGCGACGAGGACTTCCGCATGGTCATGGACGATCTGTGCATGAACATCAACGACTTATCGGCGGCGGGTACCCAGATCGAGGTGACTTTTTACGACACCGAGTTCGAGGACGAAGACGAGGCCAGCGGGGGCGAGTCGCGCGACGATTTTGTGATGCTGTTTGTGGGGCCTGACCCAGCAGCGATCATGCAAGCCCAACGTGATTTGTTGGTGCACGATGTGATCAACATGATGGAGCGCCACTTTGACGGGGCCGAGTTGTCGGGTGTGGTGACCGAGATTGACAAGCTCTTCAGCCAGCGCTTTGACAGCCTGGTCAGCTCCCTGGAGCTTGGCAAGCCGCCGCGTGGCTCGGGGGGTTCAAGCGGACATGGCGGCAGTGGTGGTGGACGCCGTCCCAGGCATTTGCACTGATCGGGGCGCACCATGAACCTTGACCGTCATCGTTCCGCGCTGAACCCAGGCGTGCGCTTGCGCGAAGTTTTTGGCTGGGCCATGTACGACTTCGCCAATTCGGGTTATTCCACGGTGGTCATCACGGCGGTGTTTGCGGCCTACTTTGTGGGCGGGGTGGCGGACGGGGCCGACTGGGCCACCTTGGCCTGGACCTCGGGTTTGAGCGTGTCTTATTTGATTGTCATGCTTACCATGCCGGGGTTGGGCGCGTGGGCCGACCGCGTGGCGGGTAAAAAACGTTTGCTGATGTGGGTCACGGCGGGCTGTGTGATCAGCACAGCGGCTTTGTCCCTGGTAGGGCCGGGTCAGGTGGCGCTGGGATTGTGTATTTTGGTGCTGTCCAACACCTTCTTTTCGTATGGCGAATCGCTGACGGCTTCGTTTTTACCCGAACTGGCCAAGCCTGAGGCCATGGGCCGCGTGAGCGGTTGGGGCTGGGCGCTGGGCTACATCGGCGGCATGTTGACGCTGGGTATTTGTCTGGCTTATGTGCTGGCCGCGCAAGCGCGCGGCGAGTCGGGCAGCCAGTTTGTACCGGTCACGATGCTGATCACGGCGGCCGTTTATGGCGGCGCGGCGTGGTTCACTTTTGCCCTGTTGCGTGAGCACTCGCCTGCTCGGCCCGAAGTGCCGATCCGGTCGGTCACACAAAGCCTGCAACACTTGCGCCAGACCCTGCGCGAGGCTTTGCCTTACCGCGACTTCACCCAGTTGCTGGCCTGCGCCGTGGCCTACCAGGGTGGGGTGGCGGTGGCCATCACCCTGGCCGCCATTTACGCCGAGCAGGTCATCGGGTTTCAGCCGCAAGAAACCATGGTGCTGATCTTTGTGCTCAACATCGCGGCTTTTGTCGGGGCCCTGATCTTTGGCCATTTACAAGACCGCGTGGGTCACAAACTGGCCTTGTCATTGACGTTGCTGGGCTGGGTGGCCACTTGTTTCATTGCGGCCCTGTCCACCGACAAGGCCACGTTCTGGTGGGCGGCCGGGATTGCTGGCTTTTGCATGGGCTCGAGCCAGTCCGCGGGTCGCGCCATGGCGGGGCTGATGGTGCCGGCCCATCGCTTGGGTGAGTTTTTTGGCCTGTGGACCTTTGCCATTCGACTGGCCAGCATTCTGGGACCGCTGACCTATGGCCTAATCACCTGGCTGAGCGATGGCAACCAGCGCCTGGCGATCGGGTCCACCTCACTGTTGTTCATCTTGGGCTTGGTGCTCTTGATGCCAGTGAACGTGGAGCGCGGCCGCTTGGCGGCGCAATCGAATCCCTGAGCATTTTCTGTAGGTCGGTGCCTTGAGGTCCGACATGGCGGGTGTTGAACCGTTGCCGTTTGAAATGTCGCTTCGCGAGGGGATGCCTGTCGGACCGTAAAGGCACCGACCTACGAACATCATGGGGCTGGGTTGCTGAGCAAGTTAGGCACCGCCTCGCAGACCTCCGGGGGCAAACCCAGCCAGCGCTGGGCGGCGGCTTGCAGGCCTTGCAAGTCACCTGTGGTCAACAAGCGCATGGGCTGCGCAGCCCCAAGACGCACCTGCGTGTTCAGCAACTGAGCCGCCGCCAGCAAGCGGTGCGTTTGACGCGCCACCGGTCCGCCCGTTGAGACCAGTTGCACATGGGGCCCCAACAATTGGCGCAAATCCTGTTCGACAAACACATAGTGGGTGCAGCCCAGCACCAAGGTGTCGATGTCGCCAGGTGCGCAGCCAAAGCGGCCCATGGCCTGGGTGTAGGTCTGCAACAAGTGCGCGATTTGCGCTTGCGCAGCCTGGGCTTGATCGGGCAGGGTGCTGTGTTCGATGGCCGAGGCCAGGCCGTTGCAGGCCAGGACTTCAAAATGCGCCTCGCTTTGCACGCTGGCCAACAGTCGCGCAAACTTGTCACTGACCACGGTGGCCCGGGTGGCCATCACGCCGATGTGACGGGTTTGGCTTTGGGCCAAGGCCGGTTTGAGTGCGGGCTCCAACCCCACCAGTGGGAGCGCAGGGTGCCGTGCTCGCAATTCATGTATGGCCGCTGCGGTGGCGGTATTGCAGGCCACGACCAGCGCCTTGATGTGGTGCTGCGTCAGCAGGTACTCGGCAATCGCGTGGGTGCGCTGGCGGATGAAGGTTTCGCTTTTTTCGCCGTAAGGCGCGTGTGCGTTGTCGGCCAGGTACACAAAGTGCTCGTTCGGCAGTTCTGTTTGCAAGGCCTGCAACACGCTCAGGCCGCCAATGCCGCTGTCAAACACGCCAATGGGGTGCTGTGAATCGATGCTCATGGGGGTTGGGCCTGAAAAAAGGCCGCTTGCGCGGCCTTGTAGAGCAGGAGGGCATCAGCCAGCGTTCACGCCAATGCCCTTGAACTCGCCGGTAGCGATGCGCTTTTGCCACTCAGCTGGTCCGGTGATGTGGGCGCTGGTGCCGCCCGCGTCCACGGCCACCGTCACAGGCATGTCCACCACGTCGAATTCGTAGATGGCTTCCATGCCCATGTCGGCAAAGCCCACGACCTGTGCGTGCTTGATGGCTTTGGACACCAGGTAAGCCGCTCCGCCCACGGCCATCAGGTAAGCGCTCTTATGCTTTTTGATGGCTTCGATGGCGACGGGGCCGCGTTCGGCCTTCCCGATCATGGCGATCAGCCCGGTTTGGCCCAACATCATTTCGGTGAAGCCGTCCATGCGTGTAGAAGTCGTTGGGCCTGCGGGGCCCACGGCCTCATCGCCCACGGGGTCCACCGGGCCCACGTAATAAATCACGCGGTTCTTGAAACTCACAGGCAGCGGCTCGCCCTTGGCCAGCATGTCCTGAATGCGCTTGTGAGCGGCATCGCGGCCGGTCAGCATCTTGCCGTTGAGCAGCAGAGTTTGGCCGGGTTTCCAGGCGGCGACCTGCTCGGGCGTGAGGGTGTTCAGGTCCACGCGCTGGCTTTTTTCGGTGTCGGCCGTCCAGCCCACGTTGGGCCACAGGTCGAGCGAAGGCACTTCCAAATAAGAAGGGCCAGAGCCGTCGAGCACAAAGTGCGCGTGGCGGGTGGCGGCGCAGTTGGGGATCATGGCCACGGGCTTGCTGGCTGCGTGTGTGGGGTACAGCTTGATCTTGACGTCGAGCACCGTGGTCAGGCCGCCCAGGCCCTGAGCGCCAATGCCCAAGGCGTTGACCTTGTGGTACAGCTCCAGGCGCATGTCTTCAACTTGGTCGAGCTTCTCGCCTTTGCTGGATTTTTCGAGCAGCTGGTACATGTCCAGGTCGTCCATCAGGCTTTCTTTGGCCAACAGCACGGCTTTTTCTGCCGTGCCGCCAATGCCGATGCCCAGCATGCCTGGTGGGCACCAGCCTGCGCCCATGGTGGGCACGGTTTTGAGCACCCAGTCGACGATGCTGTCGCCGGGGTTGAGCATGATCAGCTTTGACTTGTTTTCGCTGCCGCCGCCTTTGGCCGCCACGGTCACATGCACATGGTGGCCGGGCACGATCTTGGTGAAGATCACGGCGGGCGTATTGTCCTTGGTGTTTTTCCGGTTGAAGTGCGGGTCCGACACGACGGACGCACGCAGCGTGTTCTCGGCAAAGTTGTAGCCTTGGCGCACGCCTTCGTTGACCGCGTCTTCCAGGCTGCCTGTAAAGCCGTCGAACTTCACATCCATGCCGACTTCGAGGAACACGTTGACGATGCCGGTGTCCTGGCAAATCGGGCGGTGCCCGATCGCGCTCATCTTGCTGTTGGTCAGGATTTGCGCAATGGCGTCTTTGGCCGCCGGGCTTTGCTCGCGCTCGTAGGCGCTGGCCAGGTGCGAGATGAAGTCAGCTGGGTGGTAATAGCTGATGTACTGCAGCGCAGCAGCAACCGATTCAATCAGGTCGTCTTGTTTGATCAGGGTGGTCATGGGGGTTTGATCTCGAGAAATCCAAAAAATGGTCGTTATCAGGCGCTCAGTGCGACTTGTCGTGGTGTGACATCAGGCGATCTGCGTAGGCAATGGCGATGGCGCTGAACAAGAAAGCCATGTGGATGATGGTTTGCCACATCAGCACTTTTTCGTCGTAGTTGGCCGCGTTGATGAAAGTCTTGAGCAGGTGGATCGAGCTGATGCCGATGATGGCCGTGCCCAGTTTCACTTTGAGCACCGAGGCGTTGACGTGATTCAGCCACTCGGGCTGGTCCGGATGGCCTTCGAGGTTCAGGCGCGAGACAAATGTTTCGTAACCACCCACGATGACCATGATCAGCAAGTTCGAGATCATGACCACGTCAATCAGGGCCAGAACCACCAGCATGATCACCGTTTCATTCAGGGTCGTGAGCGGCGCATCGGCTTTGTAGCCAATGCTGCTGACCAGGGCCTGCAGTGCGGTTTGGCTGCCAAATGCCGCTTCGAGCAGGTGGACCAGTTCAACCCAAAAATGGAACACATAGACCGCTTGTGCGGCGATCAGCCCCAAGTAAAGAGGTAATTGCAGCCATCGGCTGGCAAAAATAAAGCTGCTCAAAGGGCTCAATTTGCCTTGAGGGGCGGGCTGCTGGTTGGACATGGTTTTCCTCAAAGTTGCATAAAGGCAATGCCTTGGGGCGAATACTGATTTTAGGCGGTAGAAGTCCGATTTAATATCGGAAAGATGCAAGCCTGATGTCAGTCAGTGCTTTGTAAGAGCGAAAGCAGACATTTGCATCAGTTTAAAAAACGACCATGTCAATGAGGAGACAAATCTGATGAGTTCCAATCTTTACCAACCCAGCGCCGATTTCGTGAAAAACGCCCACATTTCGGGCATGCCCGCCTATGAGGCGCTGTGCAAAGAAGCCGAAACCGATTACGAGGGCTATTGGGCCCGCCTGGCCAGAGAGCTCATCAGCTGGAAGACCCCCTTCACCAAGGTGCTCGACGAATCGAACGCGCCCTTTTTCAAGTGGTTCGAAGACGGCACGCTGAATGCGTCTTACAACTGCCTGGACCGCAACGTCGAAAAAGGCCTGGGCGACAAGACCGCGATCATTTTTGAAGCCGACGGCGGAGAAGTGAGCAAGGTCACCTACAGCCAGCTGCTGGCCAAGACCTGCCAATTCGCCAACGCACTCAAGAGCTTGGGCATCAAAAAAGGTGACCGCGTGGTCATCTACATCTCGATGTCGATCGACGGCGTGGCGGCCATGCAAGCCTGCGCCCGCATCGGCGCGACCCACTCGGTGGTGTTTGGTGGTTTCTCAGCCCAGTCGCTGCGCGACCGCATCGAAGACACCGGCGCGGTGGCCGTGATCACCGCCGACAACCAGGTGCGTGGCGGCAAGTTGTTGCCCCTCAAATCCATCGTGGACGACGCCATCAATTTGGGCGGTTGCGGCTCCATCAAGAATGTCTTGGTCGTCAAGCGCTCGGGCGCCGACATCGCCATGACCGCAGGCCGCGACTTGTGGATGGCCGAGCTGGCTGACCAACAAGCCACCACCTGCGAGCCCGAGTGGGTGGGTGCCGAGCACCCCCTTTTCTTGCTCTACACCTCCGGCTCCACCGGCAAACCCAAAGGCGTTCAACACAGCACTGGTGGCTATTTGCTGCACGCGGCCTTGACCACAAAGTGGACCTTCGACTTGAAGGCAGACGACGTGTTCTGGTGCACCGCCGACATCGGCTGGGTCACGGGCCACACTTACATAACCTATGGCCCATTGGCTTTGGGCGGCACCGAAATCGTGTTCGAAGGCGTCCCCACCTATCCCGACGCGGGCCGTTTCTGGAAAATGATCCAGGACCACAAGGTCTCGATCTTTTACACCGCGCCCACCGCCATCCGCTCGCTCATCAAGGCTGCGGAAGCCAACGACGCCGTGCACCCCAAGAGCTACAACTTGTCGAGCCTGCGCTTGTTGGGTTCGGTTGGCGAGCCGATTAACCCCGCTGCTTGGGAGTGGTACCACAAGCATGTGGGCGGCGGCAATTGCCCCATCGTCGACACCTTCTGGCAGACCGAAACCGGTGGCCACATGATCACGCCGCTGCCTGGCGCCACACCCATGGTGCCCGGCTCTTGCACGCTGGCCTTCCCCGGCATCCAAGCGGCCATCGTGGACGAGACCGGCAAAGACATGCCCGATGGCCAAGGCGGCATTTTGGTGGTCAAGCGCCCATGGCCTTCCATGATCCGCAACATCTGGGGCGACCCCGAGCGTTTCAAAAAGAGCTACTACCCCGATGACTTCAAAGGCAAGTATTACTTGGCGGGCGACGGCGCGATCCGTGACGAGAAATCCGGATACTTCACCATCACCGGCCGTATTGACGATGTGCTGAACGTTTCGGGTCACCGCATGGGCACGATGGAAATCGAATCCGCCTTGGTCAGCTGCACCGAGTTGGTGGCCGAAGCCGCAGTGGTGGGCCGCCCTGACGACACCACGGGTGAAGCGATCTGCGCCTTTGTGGTGCTCAAGCGCTCGCTGCCCAACACCGAAGAAGGTAAGGCGATTGCCAAGCAGTTGCGCGACCATATCGCCAAAGAAATCGGCCCGATCGCCAAGCCCAAAGACATCCGTTTTGGCGAAAACTTGCCCAAGACACGTTCCGGCAAGATCATGCGTCGCCTGCTGCGCTCGCTGGCCAAGGGCGAAGAGATCACGCAGGACATCTCTACCTTGGAGAACCCCGCCATCCTGGGCCAGCTGGGCCAGGCTTACTGACCCCATCTGTCATGCCGCACTGGATCCGTCATCCATGCAAAACGGCAGCCTAGGCTGCCGTTTTTTTTGGGAGTCCTTGCCCCTGCCGCCTCCACGCGAGACGTTTTGACCTTTTTTAAGTTTTCATGGCCAAGCCCAAGCGTTCGATGGTCGCTTTTTCGGACTGGAACATGTTGCGGATGAACTGGGTGTATTCATCGGTGCCCATGTAGATCACCGATTGGTCGTATTTGTCGAAGCTGGCCAGCACGGCCGGATCTTGCAGCGTGCTCTTGAAGGTGTCGTGCAGGCGTTTGACCACGGCCGGGTCCATGCCCTTGGGACCGCCGATGCCGAAGGGCGAATCGGAGACGGTGTCGAAACCGAGTTCGTTGAGCGTGGGCACGTTGGGCCAGCGCTTGGTGCGTTTGCTGCCGTAGGTGGCCAGCAGGCGCATGGTGCCTGCTTCGACCTGCGGTGCCCAGCCGGTGGCGTCGCTGTGCGACATGACATGGCCACCCAACACCGCTTGAAGTCCGTCGGTGCTGCCTTTGAAGGGCACGTGGGTGACATCGATCTTGGCTTTGTTGGCGAATTCGGCAAACGCCAGGTGTGGCGTGGTGCCGTTACCTGTCGACCCATACGTGAACTTGCCCGGGTTGGCTTTGGCAAAAGACACCAGGTCGGCAATCGACTTGATGGGTGAGTCGGCCCGCACCACCACGCCGAAGGTGTAGCCGGTCAGGCAGGCTATGTAGGTGAAATCTTTGAGCGGGTCAAACTGCATCTTCATCATGTGGGGCAAACGCGTCACCCCAATCGTGATTTGCGACAGGGTGTAGCCGTCGGGTTGGGCACGCACCAGCTCGTTGGGGCCGAGCATGCCGCTGGCACCGGGTTTGTTCTCGATGATCACTTGAACGCCAAGCGCTTTGGTGGCGCTCTCGGCCAAAGCGCGCATCACGGCATCCGTCGAGCCGCCTGCAGGCCAAGGGCAGATCAGTTTGATGGGCTTGGCCGGAAAAGCCTGGGCCTGGGCCAAGCTGGGGAAGGCCACCACGGCCGCGGCGGCTGCGGATGCTTGTACAAAAGTGCGACGGCTGGTGCCAGGGGTGTTCACAAAGGTCTCCTGTTGGAATGGGTGTGACCATTGCAATAGAAGCGGCGTGAACTGGCAATAGGGCAAACCTGAGCCGCGGCCCGGGTGTGGTCGCTTGGGTGACTGAAGCTCAGTCGCCCTGCACCATGCCTTCGCGCCGGGGATCGGCCCCACCAAACCACCCTTTGGGTGTGCGCTCTATGGCCTGAAGGCCGCTGGTCATCTCCATTTCGAACACCTCGTGGCTACGCGATTTCAGGGCGTCCACGGTGCTGCGGTCAAAGCGCTGGGCTTCCAGCAATGTCGGACCACCCAGCGAGCCGAAGTTGGGCAGGTCAATCGCTTGTTGTGCGTTAAGGCCCCAGTGCAGCGTGCCCGTGAGCAGCTTGGCGGTGTAGTGGATGATGAGTGCGCCCCCGGGGCTGCCGCCGCTCATGAGGAGTTGGCCTGTGGCCTTGTCAAACACCAGGGTGGGTGACATGGACGAGCGCGGGCGTTTGCCGGGCTCGACCCGGTTGGCAATCGGGCGGCCCTGCGCGTCGGCAGGCGTCAGGCTGAAATCGGTCATCTCGTTGTTGAGCAAAAAGCCGCCGGGGCGAGTCGGGTCGGTGGTCACCATGCGGCGTGAGCCAAAAGCGGCCTCGATGGTGGTGGTCATGGCCACTGTGCGGCCTTGCGCATCGACCACGCTGATGTGGCTGGTGCCGTATTCGGTTTGTGTGGGCATGGGGGCAAAACTGGTCTTTTGGCCACCGGGCTGGCCCGCTGGGGCCGCTTTCATGGCCTGGGCACCGATCAGCTGGCTGCGTTCGCGCAGGTAGCCGGGCGCGAGCAGGCTGCGCCAGTCGCCAGCGGGGGCGCTCACAAATTCAGGGTCGGCCACAAACTGCGCCCGGTCAGCAAAAGCCAGGCGCGAGGCTTCGGTGTAGCGGTGCAGCCAGTCGGGTGAGGGCAGGCCGCCTGTCAGCTCGGGGCCTTGGGCTGTGGTGTGGCCCAGCATACCCAAAATTTGGCCGATGGCGATCTGGCCCGAAGACGGTGGCGGGAAGCCGCAGATGCGGTAGGCCCGCGATGCGGCCGTGTGGTCAAAACACAGGGCCTCGCGCATGCGGGGCTGGTAGTTGGCCAGGTCTTGCAGGCTCAGGGTGCCAGGGTGCGGTGCTTGCGCGGTGCGAGCCACCATGGCCGCAGCCACTGGCCCTTCGTGCAGGGCGCGGCTGCCACCCTCGGCAATGCGTCGCAACACATGGCCATATTCGGGGTTGCGCAGCACATGGCCCACGGGCCAGGCTTGGCCATCGGCTTGGTAGAAAAAGCGCAGAGCCAGCGGGTCTTTTTTGAGCAGCGCATCGGCTTGCAGCAAGGCGTGCAAGCGGGGGCTGACCCGAAAGCCTTGCTCGGCCAGCGTGATGGCGGGCGCCAACAACTGCGCCCAAGGCAGGCGGCCGTGCTGGCGGTGGGCCACCTCCAGCATGCGCACCACGCCTGGCACGCCCACCGAATGGCCGCTTTGAACTGCCTCCGCAAAAGGCAGAGGCTTGCCCTGGTCTAGAAACATGTCGCCGCGTGCGCCAGCGGGGGCGGTTTCGCGCCCGTCGTGCGCTGTGACTTTTTGGCCATCAAAGTGCAGCAAAAACGCACCGCCGCCAATGCCGCTGGACTGCGGCTCCACCAGGCCCAGCACCATCTGTACCGCAATGGCGGCATCGAGCGCCGAGCCGCCTGCGCGCAGCACCTGGTGCCCCGCATCGGTGGCCAGCGGGTTGGCGGCTGCCACCGCTTGGCGCGTGTAGGCCCAGCCGGGTTTGCTGGTGTTGCCGCTGGCCGCTTCGGGTTGCGTGGCGTGATCGGGCACGCTGTAGCGGAAATCGCTGCGGGGGGGCTGTGTGGTGCAGGCGCTCAACAGCGCTATGACTGTGAGGCTCAAAGGCAATGAAATATTCATAGCTTTTCCTTGACAAGATGATTCCAGTGATCGTTACCAAGATTTGCGCACTTTCGGGAATTAACTCAGGCCGGATCAAAATTGAGGCCCTGAAAAAAAACAGGCCCCGAAGGGTCTGTCAAAAATCCGCCTTAGCGCATCAGCTCACTTCGGAGCCAAACGAATCGCACCATCCAGACGGATCACCTCGCCATTGAGCATGTCGTTTTCGATGATGTGTTTGGCCAGCTTGGCGTAGTCCTGAGGGGTGCCCAAGCGGCTGGGGAAAGGCACGCCGGCGGCCAGCGCGTCTTGCACTTCTTGTGGCATGCCAAACAGCATGGGGGTGCCAAAGATGCCGGGGGCAATCGTCATGTTGCGGATGCCGTTGCGCGCCAGGTCACGGGCAATGGGCAGGGTCATGCCGACGATGCCGCCTTTGGATGCGGCATAAGCGGCCTGACCGATTTGGCCGTCGTAAGCCGCCACGCTGGCGGTGCTGATCAGCACGCCGCGCTCTCCGGTGGCTTCGGGTTCGTTTTTGCACATGGCTTCTGAGGCCAAGCGGATCATGTTGAAGGTGCCCACCAGGTTGACCATGATGGTCTTGGTGTAGACGGCCAGGTTGTGTGCGCCGTTCTTGCCCACGGTTTTTTCAGCGGGGGCGATGCCAGCGCAGTTGACCAGACCCACCAGCTTTCCCATGGATACGGCTTGGGCCACCACGGCTTGGCCGTCGGCTTCGTTGCTCACGTCGCATTTAACGAATGCGCCGCCCAATTCCTTGGAAATCGTTTCACCTTTTTCAGCCTGCATGTCGGCAATCACCACCTTGCCGCCGTTGGCCGCCAGCATGCGCGCTGTGCCTTCGCCCAAGCCCGATGCGCCGCCGGTGACGATGAAAACCTTGCCTTGAATGTCCATGGGTTGCTCCTGAATGTGGTTGACGTTACGTCAACGTCAATTATGCCCTTTGGCAAGGTATGGCCCAAGGGCAACCCGTCTGTTTTGCTGGTGAGAGCGGTCATTCGTTGTGGTACATCTTGTGCAAAAACATGCGCAAGAAAAAAGCGCCCATCAGCAGCATGACCACGATCACGGCCAAACTCATCAGGCCGTAGTCGGTGGAAAACAAATCGATCAGCAGTTTCACGGTGCTTCCTTGGGTTGGTATTGACGTTTCACTGTGCACCCAGGCGCGTGGCCAGTGTCTGATGAAAATCAAATCTGACGCACAAAGTCGTGCTCCAATGCGCAGGTTCTTTTTTACACCTTTCGACCAGCCACACCATGTCCAGCCCGTCTTCTGCAACTACCTTTGGTTCTTCTTTTGAAGTCTGGCCCCACTCTGCCCGGTGGTTTCTTGCGCTGGGGGCGATCGGTGCCTGCACCAGCGTGGTGTTCAGCGCTGCCTTCGCGCATTTGCCGGTGTTTGCCGGGGGCGTGCCCACGGCGGTGCAAACCGCCTTGAGCCAGCAGCAATTTCATTCGCTGGGGTTGTTGTTCACCGGGCTGGCGTTGCGGGCCTGCGGGGCATCGCGCTGGCTACAGGCGGCGGGCTGGCTCATGCTGGTGGGCTTGGCCTTGTTCAGCTTCAATCTCTATGCACGGCATGTGTGGGCTTGGGATGCCCTGCGCGCCCTGGTGCCTTGGGGCGGCGCGGCATGGATATTGGCTTGGCTGAGTTTGGCCGTGGGGTTGGCTCAGGGGGGTGGAAAAATCAATTGGAAGGCTTGAGCTGAAAGCTTTTTCCTATGGAGTCGATAGGAACTACTCATGAGTAGAAACCCTAGGTTGCATTATGATTGCGACCAATGAGTTTTCTCATTCGATAGTTTTTTTAAACCACCCCAAGGAAATGACCATGTCCTCTTTGATCAATACCCAAGTCCAGCCCTTCAAAACCCAAGCTTTCCACAACGGCAAGTTTGTGCAAGTGTCCAACGAAACCCTCAAGGGCGAGTGGTCCGTACTGATTTTCATGCCCGCAGCCTTCACCTTCAACTGCCCCACCGAAATCGAAGACGCGGCTGACAACTACGCCGAGTTCCAGAAAGCCGGTGCCGAGGTCTACATCGTGACCACCGACACCCACTTCTCGCACAAAGTCTGGCACGAGACTTCGCCTGCCGTAGGCAAGGCCAAGTTCCCCCTGGTCGGCGACCCCACACACACCCTGACACGCGCTTTTGGCGTGCACATTGAAGAAGAAGGCCTGGCACTGCGCGGCACCTTCATCATCAACCCCGAAGGCATGATCAAGACCGCCGAAGTGCACTCCAACGAGATCGCCCGCGACGTGTCCGAGACCCTGCGTAAGCTCAAAGCCGCTCAGTACACCGCCGCCAACCCTGGCCAAGTGTGCCCCGCCAAGTGGAAAGAAGGCGCCAAGACTTTGGCTCCTTCCATCGACCTGGTCGGCAAGATCTAAATCTCGGGTGCCCTGCTGGCAGGGCGCTGAGTTCAACGCATGTGGGCCACAAGCCTGCGTGCCTTGCGCTCAACGTATTCCTCCCCCCAATTCCCCTGTTCCCTGGCCTGCGCCACAAGTGCGGGTCCAAGTTCACTGCCCCCTGAAAACCGGAGATCACCATGCTCGACGACACCCTCAAAGCCCAACTTCAGCAATACCTGGCCTTGCTGCGCCAGCCGATCCGCCTGATCGCCTCGTTGGACGACAGCGAGACGGGCGTTGACATGAAAAACCTGTTGGAAACCATCGTCGGTTTGTCTGACAAGGTCAGTCTGGACACCTCGGGTGACGATGCACGCGAGCCGTCTTTTGTGGTGGCCCGAGAAGGGCAGACCACTGGGGTGCGTTTTGCAGGCTTGCCACTCGGCCACGAGTTCACCTCTTTGGTGTTGGCCCTGCTGTGGACGGGCGGTCACCCCCCTAAGGTCGAGGCCGACATCACTGACAGCATCAAGGCCCTTGAAGGCAACTTCAATTTCGAGGTCTACATGTCGCTGAGCTGCCACAACTGCCCCGACGTGGTGCAGGCTTTGTCGCTCATGGCCATCGTTAACCCGCAGGTCAAAACGGTGGTGATCGAAGGCGGCGCGTTCCAGAAAGAGGTGGAAAAGCGCCAGATCATGGCGGTGCCCATGGTCTTTTTGAACGGCCAAGTGTTCGGCTCAGGCCGCATGTCGGTGGAAGAAATCGTGGCCAAACTCGACACGAAAGCCGGTGAGCGTGACGCTGCCAAGCTCAACGACAAAGAACCCTATGAAGTGTTGATCGTCGGCGGTGGACCTGCGGGTGCTGCTGCTGCTGTGTATGCCGCCCGTAAAGGCATCCGCGTGGGTGTGGTCGCCGAGCGTTTTGGTGGCCAGACCAACGACACCATGGCCATTGAAAATTACATTTCGGTGCTGGAAACCGATGGTCCCAAGTTTGCCGCTGCGCTCGAGGCGCAGGTGCGTCAGTACGGCGTGGACATCATGAACTTGCAGCGCGCCGCCCAAATCATCCCCGCCACCGAAACCGGCGGCCTGGTACAGGTCAAGATGGAAAATGGCGGTACCTTGCGGGCACGCACCGTGATCTTGTCCACCGGCGCACGCTGGCGCAATGTCAACGTGCCCGGCGAAGCCGAGTACAAAAACAAAGGCGTGGCCTATTGCCCGCATTGCGATGGCCCGTTGTTCAAGGGCAAGCGCACCGCTGTGATCGGTGGCGGCAACTCGGGCATCGAGGCGGCCATTGACTTGGCGGGCATCGTCAAACACGTCACGGTGATCGAGTTTGCCGACCAGCTCAAGGCCGATGCGGTGCTCGTGGCCAAGCTCAAGAGCTTGCCCAACGTCACGGTGCACACCCACGCGCAGACCACCGAAATCACGGGCGATGGCGGTAAGGTCAACGGCATCCGCTACAAAGACCGCACGACTGGCGATGACCACTGGGTCGAGTTGGAAGGTGTGTTCGTACAAATTGGCCTGGTGCCCAACACCGAGTTCCTCAAGGGCACGGTTGAGCTGAGCAAATTTGGTGAGATCGTGGTGGACGCCAAGGGCCACACCAATGTGCCCGGCGTTTTCGCCGCGGGCGATTGCACCACTGTGCCTTTCAAACAGATCGTGATCGCAGCGGGTGAGGGTGCCAAAGCCGCACTGAGCGCCTTTGACCACCTGATCCGTACCCCGGCCGCTTCTGTGGCTACTTCGGTGTCGCAGACCATAGCCGACGCTGTACTGGCTTAAGCTGCCGTTTTTCCGCGTCCATAAGGAGTTTGGCCATGCTGTGTTTTCTGATTGATCCCACCCAAAAGACCATCACCGCCGTTGAGGGCGGTGGGGACTTGGCTGGTGTGCGCGCGTTGATTGGCTTTGAGACGGTCGACAGCGACGAGATCGACGCCAACGGTGACAGGCTGTACTTTGACGAGAAATGCTTCATCCGCCAAACACCTGGTGTGGGGCGTTTTCAGCTGGACAGTCTGGCCCCGGTGGCGGGCATGGGCGTGGTGGTGGGCCAAAGTGCCCTAGGCACCCTGCAGACGCCCCAAGTGAGCCTGGAGACCTTGAGTGCGCGCGTCAAGTTCCTGTGATGTCCGGCGTCATTTGAAGCCCACCCGGTCCAGCATTTGCTGCACCTTGATCTGGTTCATGCCCACGGCGCTGATTGGCAGCAATTCGCTTTTGAAGTTGCCACCCGTCATGGCTTTGAGGGCCGGGTTGTCAAAGCTCACGCCTTTGGCGGCTGGCCACTCGTTGTTGCCGTTGGCAAAGTGGTTTTGTGCGGAGGGGCTTGCCAGGTATTCGAGGAACTTGACCGCGTTGTCGGTGTTTTTGGCATGGCGGGCCACAGCGCCGCCGGCCACATTCATGTGCGTGCCCCAGCTCGATTGGTTGGGGAAGACCACACCGACTTTTTCAGCTACGGCTTTGTCTGCAGGGCTGGACGACCGCATCATGCGGGCCAGGTAATAGGTGTTGGTGATGGCCACGCCGCATTCGCCCGAAGCCACGCCTTTGATTTGGTCGGTGTCGCCGCCTTTGGGGCTGCGTGCCATGTTGTCCACCAGACCTTTGAGCCAGATTTCGGTTTTTTGCGATCCCAGGTGCTCGGTCATGGCGCCAAACAAGCTCAGGTTGTAAGGGTGTGAGCCGCTGCGGATGCACAGGTTGCCCTTAAATTTGGCATCGGCCAGCTTCTCGTAGCTGTCCACATCGGTTTTGCTGTATTTGAGCTTGTCGTACACGACCACGCGTGCCCGAGTGGACAGGCCAAACCAGGCCGTGCCGTCGCTGTCGGCCGGTTTGGCCCGCAGGTTGGCGGGAATGGCTTGGTCGAGTTTGGCCGACTTGATGGGCAAGAAAAGGCCATCGACCTCGGCGCGCCAAAGGCGGGCGGCGTCCACCAGCAAAATCACATCAGCAGGAGATGCTGCGCCTTCAGCCTTGAGTCGGGCGAGAATACCCGCATCATCAGCATCCACACGGTTGATCTTGATGCCCGTGGCTTTGGTGAAGTCGCTGTACATGACTTCATCGGTGGGGTAGTGACGGGCCGAGTAGATGTTCAGCACTTTGTCCTGCGCCAGGGCCGATGCGGCGCTCAGGAGACAGACGATGCTCAACAGGGATGGGGACAGTGTCATTGTTTCTCTTGGACTGCTAATTTGGGTGGCCAAAGTTTAAGCCAAATGCGAATCGTTATCAATAAGATTTGAGGAATACATGCAAACAGTGCAAGGGATAAGCCATGGCATGCGGGTCGAACCCGCAGGGCAAGCCAGGTCGGGTGGTGGGCTCAGGCGAGCGGGGCAGTGGCTCAGTTTGGTGTTGACACTGGTGTTTTTGACGGCCTGCGGCAGCTTGCAGTCCACAAAGCCGCAAGAACCTGGCTCACCGCCTGTGGCCGAGCGGCGCGAGGTTCGGTTGGGGCTGGCGCTGGGTGGCGGGGCGGCGCGTGGGTTTGCCCATGTGGGCGTGATTCAGGCGCTGGAGGAGGCAGGGCTCAGGCCCAGCCATGTGGCGGGCACTTCTGCGGGGAGTTTGGTGGCAGCCTTGTACGCCAGCGGCAAAACGCCCGCCGAACTGGTGCGCGTGGCCGAGTCCATGCAGGAGGCCGAAATCACCGACTGGATGCTGCCGATTTTGAACCGGGGTGCTTTGCGTGGCGAGGCCTTGGCCAAGTACGTGAACACCCAGGTCGGCGGCAAAACAATGGAACAAATGCAAATACCGCTGGGCATCGTGGCCACCGATCTGGGTAACGGGCAGGCCATTACCTTCCGGCGGGGCAACACGGGGGCGGCGGTGCGGGCGTCGAGTGCGGTGCCTGCGGTGTTTCAACCAGTGCGGCTGGGCGATCGTGAATACGTGGACGGGGGCCTGGTCTCGCCTGTGCCGGTGCGCCAGACGCGTGAAATGGGGGCAAACTTTGTGATTGCGGTGGACATTTCCAGCGACCCCGAGGGCAACCCTTATGGCGACACCTTCCAGATTTTGATGCAGACCTTTGCCATCATGGGTAAAAGCATCAACACCCTGGCGCTCAAAGAGGCCGATCTGGTGATTCGGCCCGCTTTGAACGGCATCAAAAGCGCCGATTTCAGCGCCCGTTTACGATCGATTGAAGCCGGGCGGGTGGCGATGCGGGCGGCTTTGCCCGCCTTGAAAGCGCGTTTGGTCCAGTTTGAAGAGGGGCGATGATTGAACTGGGGTCCCCGATCAAGTCAAGGGACACCGAGTCAAACGATGCGAGATGACGCGGCATGGCCAAAAAAAAGGCTGATCTTGCGATCAGCCCTTTAACGGATCCCTGTTTCCCAGATGAAATTCAAAGAGACCCGAGGAGACAACTGGCAAAAATAAGCGGCAAATTCTTGTAAAACCTGCAGACAAAAAATTACTTTTTCTTTGCAGCTTTTGGAGCAGCAGTCTGCGCCACAGCAGTCAGGTTGGACTCGGCCAGTTCGGTGGCTTGTTTGACGGCTTTTTGCACGGACTCGAATGCGGCGTTGGCCGCGGTCACGGCACCCTTCATCATGGCCACGGCTTGCTCGGAGCCGGCAGGGGCATTTTGGGCGGCGCTGTCCACCAAAGTGGCGAACTGCTTTTGAGCAGAGGCACTTTGAGCTTCGAAGGCCTTGGTGAACTCGCTGCCCGTGCCTGACGCGATGTCGTACAGGTGTCGGCTGTAAGCGGCTGTTCTTTCAGCCAAAGGCTGGAACAGGTTGGCTTGCATGGCCATCAGCTCTTGGGCGTCTTTCACGCTCAGAGCCGCTTGGGTGTTGTTGGCGGACTCGTCCAAAGCGGCTTTTGCGGCGCTCAGGTTCAGTTCAACCATTTTTTCAACGCCTTCGAAGGCTTTGGCGGTCAGGCCAAACAGGGTTTCCACGTTGGCTTTGTGCGAGGCGGCGATTTGTTCGGGTGTCATCATGAGGGGCTCCAGATAAAAGGTTGTTTTCAAGAAGACTGCGCCGTAACTGGCCGGGGCCGTACAAATTTGTTGCAGTGCAGCATGATTTGAATTTTAGGGTTTCTACCGGGTATTGCAAGGGCATGGGCCCACAACTGGCTCAGTTTAGAGAGGGTTTTCTAGAATCGCTTTGCCCAGAATCAAAACATGCACGCTTACTACGCCGACCACTTTGTTTTGCCCTTGCCCGAAGGTCACCGCTTTCCGATGTGCAAATACAGCCGACTGCGCGACCGTCTGACGCAAGAGCTGCCTGCCGTGGTCATGCGCGAGGCCCCGGCCGCGAGTGACGGTGAGTTGGCGCTGGTACACACGCCCGCTTATATCCAGGGTGTGGCCACCGGCAGTCTCGATGCGGCGGTGCAGCACGAAATCGGTTTCCCTTGGAGTTTGGCCATGGCCGAGCGGGCCCGCCGTTCGGTGGGGGCCACGGTGGCCGCCGCCCGCGATGCCTTGGCCCAAGGGGTGGCGGGCAACTTGGCGGGGGGCACGCACCACGCTTATGCGCACAAGGGCGGTGGCTTTTGTGTGTTCAACGACATAGCGGTGACGGCCCGTCTGATGCAGGCCGAGGCCTGGCGACACCAGCGTCAGTCATTGAAAGTCGCGGTGATTGACTTGGATGTGCACCAGGGCAACGGCACGGCTCATATATTCGCAAACGACCCCTGCGTGTTCACGCTCTCGCTGCACGGCGAAAAGAACTTTCCTTTCCGCAAAGAGCCCAGCGACCTGGACGTGGGCCTGCCCGACGGCTGCACCGACGAACCCTATTTGGCCGCCTTGCACCAGGCCTTGCAAGGCCTGCAAGACCGCTTTGATCCTCAACTGGTGATTTACCTGGCCGGGGCCGATCCGCATGAGGGCGACCGGTTGGGTCGCCTCAAATTGACAGCCGACGGCATGCAGGCGCGCGACCGGGTGGTGATGGACTGGGCCTGGCAGCGCAGGCTGCCGGTGGTGCTGTGCATGGGCGGCGGCTACGGTCACGACATCGAGACCACGGTGCAGGTGCAACTGCAGACCTGGGACGTGGCATTGAGCTACTGGCAACGCTGGCACAATCTCGGGCCATGAACACCCCCGTTTCGCCTGCAGCCAAACCCCAAGCCGACGCGCGCAGCAGCTACAAAGCGTTTCGCCCCATCAGCACCCGCTGGATGGACAACGACGTTTACGGCCATGTGAACAACGTGGTTTATTACAGCTGGTTCGACACCGCCGTGAACGCCACTTTGATCGAGCAGGGCGTGCTCGACATCCACGCGGGCACCACCATTGGTCTGGTGGTGGAAACCCAGTGTTTTTATTTTGCGCCGCTGGCCTTCCCGCAAACCGTTGATGCGGGCATTCGCGTGACCAAGCTGGGCAGCTCCAGCGTGCGCTACGAGGTGGGCCTGTTTGCCCAAGGCGAAGACCTGAGCGCTGCCCGGGGCCACTTTGTGCATGTGTACGTGGACCGCGAAACCCGCCGCCCAGTGCCCCTGCCTGGCCCACTTAAAGCATTTTTGGAGACTTTGACATGATGAACACCGGACCCCAAGTCAGCACCCATGTGAAGGACCCGGCCAGCGTGGATGCCGCCATCCTGAGCCGCTTTTCTGCCCGTGCTTATTTGCAAAAGCCCGTGGACCGCGTTGTGCTGCAAGAGGTGCTGAGCATTGCCGGACGCGCGCCCAGCGGCACCAACACCCAGCCCTGGAAGGTTTATGTTCTGCAAGGCGCCAAGCGCGACGAGCTGGTGGCCCAAACCTGTGCCGCGCACGACGCCATCAGCGCCAACCCGGCGCTGGCCGCTGACTACGCCGAGTCGTATGACTACTACCCAGAAAAATGGGTCAGCCCCTACATCGACCGCCGCCGCGAATGCGGTTTTGGTTTGTACGGTGTGCTGGGCATCGGCAAGGGCGACAAGGCCTTGATGCATGCGCAGACCCAAAAGAATTTCCGATTTTTTGATGCGCCCGTGGGCCTGATCTTTACCATTGACAAGGTGATGGGGCGAGGCAGTTTGCTCGACTACGGCATGTTCTTGCAAAGCATCATGGTGGCGGCACGTTCGCGTGGCCTGCACACCTGCCCGCAAGCGGCTTGGAACGGCTTTTCCAAAATTATCTTGCCGCTGGTCGGCGCGGGTGAAAACGAAATGTTGGTCTGCGGCATGTCGCTGGGTTATGCCGACGAATCTGCACTGGTCAACACCTTTCAAACCACACGGGTGTCAGGGCAAGACTTCACGCATTGGGTCGATTGAGTCGGTTCCTTTAATGAATGTTGCTGGTGCCCGAGCAAAACAACAGCTCGGCCCAGCATGCGCAGCGAGTGCTGGTGCTGACCAGCGGTCGCATGGACTTGGCGGCTTGAGTATCGCTTGACCGGGTTGGGCATCCCTTACACTGCCCCACAGCAACGAGTGGCCCTAGCCACCAGAGACAACACACCATGATCATCACCAGCCTGCTCGACACCGACCTGTACAAGTTCACCATGATGCAAGTCGTGTTGCACCAGTTTCCGGGGGCGCAGGTCGAATACAAGTTCAAGTGCCGCAACCCGGGCGTGCCTTTGGCACAGTTCGTCAAAGAGATTCGCGAAGAAATTCGCTCGCTGTGCAGCTTGACATTCAAGGAAGGGGAGCTGCAGTACCTGCGCTCCATGCGCTTCATCAAGAGCGACTTCGTTGATTTTTTGGGCCTGTTCAAGCTCAATGAAAAATACATTGAAGTCACGCCTTTGCCATCGGGTGAGATCGACATCACCATCCAGGGGCCTTGGCTGCACACGATTCCGTTCGAGATTCCGGTGTTGGCCATCGTCAATGAGGTGTTCTTTCGCAACACCCAGAAGGTGCCCGACTTGATGGAGGGCCGCCGACTGCTGGACACCAAAATTGCTCAACTCAAAGCACCAGGCCTTGAAACCCTCAAAATTGCCGACTACGGCACGCGCCGGCGTTTTTCACGCGCCTGGCATGAAGAGGTGTTGCGTGTCTTGTCTGCCCGTTTGGGTACCGGGCCCAGTGGCCAGTTGGCGGGCACCAGCAATGTCTATTACGCGTATTTGCTGGGCCTGACCCCGCTGGGCACCATGGCGCATGAGTACTTGCAAGCGGCGCAAGCCTTGGGGCCTAGACTGCGCGACAGCCAAATTTTTGCTTTCGAGTCTTGGGCCAAAGAGTACCGGGGCGACTTGGGCATTGCGCTGAGCGATGTGTACGGTTTCAACGCCTTTCTGCGCGACTTTGATCTGTATTTTTGCAAGCTGTTTGACGGCGCTCGTCACGACAGCGGCGACCCGTTCAGCTGGGGTGAGCGCATGATCACGCATTACCAGCACAACCGGGTGAACCCCAAAACCAAGACGCTGATTTTCAGTGACGGCCTGACAATTCCGCGCACCATTGAGCTTTACCAACAGTTCCACGACCGCTGTCAATTGGCCTTCGGTGTTGGCACCAACCTGACCAATGACCTGGGTTACGAGCCGCTGCAAATCGTCATCAAGATGACCCGTTGCAACGGCCAGCCTGTGGCCAAATTGTCCGATTCGCCGGGCAAGGGTATGTGTGATGACGAGAAATACTTGGCTTATCTGCGCCAGGTGTTTGAAATCTCACCCGGCACCTGATGCGGCATCTTTCGCCGTTAATATCCGTTTCACTCAGTTGGAGATTTGCATCATGAAGCTTTTGGGGACACGATGGACAGCTTGGCTGGTTTTGCCGATGCTGTTGACCCTGTCCGGCGGGGCTTGGGCCGCCGAGTTTGACGGCGCTCAGCTGTCGGCGATCTGGGGCGTGCCTTTCGCAGGCCTCTTGCTGTCCATTGCCTTGATGCCTTTGATGCTGCCTCACTTCTGGCACCACCATTACGGCAAAGTGGCTGCGGCATGGGGCTTGGCTTTCTTGGTGCCCTTCGCGTTGGTGTTCGGCCCTGCGGCAGCTGGGGCCAACACGGTGCACGCCTTGTTTGCCGAATACATACCTTTCATCATCTTGCTGACGGCTTTGTTCACGGTGTCGGGTGGCATTTACATTCGTGGCAACTTGCACGGCAGTCCGGGTCTGAACACCGCCATTTTGGCGATTGGTGCCGTGCTGGCCAGCTTCATGGGCACCACGGGTGCGTCCATGTTGTTGATCCGCCCCTTGATCCGGGCCAATGACAACCGCAAGCATGTGGCCCATGTGGTGGTGTTTTTCATCTTCATCGTCTCCAACGCTGGTGGCTCTTTGACGCCACTCGGCGACCCACCCTTGTTTTTGGGTTTTTTGAAGGGTGTGGATTTCTTCTGGACCCTCAAAGCCATCTTCCCTGAAACCTTGTTCTTGGTGGGCAGCTTGTTGGCCATTTTCTTCGCGCTGGATTCTTGGTACCACCGCCGAGAAGACCTGATGCCGCGAGACCCGACACCGGACTCCAAAGGCATTGGTTTTGACGGCGCCATCAACTTCTGGCTGCTGGCCGGGGTGGTGGGCTTGGTGTTGATGAGTGGGCTCTGGAAATCGCCGGTCTCTTTCAACATCTACGGCACCGAAGTGGGCCTAGCCGGCGTGGTGCGCGATCTGGGCCTGGTGGCAGTGACTTTCTTGTCGCTCAAAATTACACCGGCCAAAGTCCATGCCGACAACCAGTTTGGCTGGGGGCCTATGGCCGAAGTGGCCAAGTTGTTTGCCGGCATTTTCCTGACCATCATTCCGGTGATTGCCATGCTCAAGGCGGGTGTCAATGGCCCCTTTGGCGCGGTCGTCCAAGCCGTCACCAAGCCTGATGGCAGCCCCGATGTGATGATGTATTTCTGGATCACGGGCGCGTTGAGTTCATTCCTCGACAACGCACCCACTTACTTGGTGTTCTTCAACACCGCAGGTGGTGACCCCAAGGTCTTGATGACCACCTTGGCCCCGACTTTGGCGGCGATTTCGGCGGGTGCCGTGTTCATGGGGGCCAACAGCTACATTGGCAATGCGCCCAACTTGATGGTCAAAGCCATTGCCGAAGACCGCGGCGTAAAGATGCCCAGCTTCTTTGGGTACATGTTGTGGTCAGGCGCTGTCCTGATTCCTTTGTTCGTCATCATGAGTTTTATCTGGTTCCAATGATGTCCAAACCTTCCATTTTGGTGGCCCGCGCCATCTTCCCCGAGGTCCTGCAGTCTTTGGCTCAGGTGTTTGAAGTTGAGAGCAATCAAGCCGATGAGGTTTGGTCTGCAGCAGAACTGACCCGCCGCATGCAAGGCAAAGTGGGCGCTTTGACCACCGGCAGCGAGCGCATCGACGCGGCGCTCTTGCAGGCCAACCCGCAGTTGCGCATCGTGGCCAACATGGCTGTGGGGTTCAACAACTTTGACGTGCCTGCCATGACCGCTGCCGGCGTGCAAGCCAGCAACACGCCCGATGTGCTGACCGAGACCACTGCCGACTTTGGCTTTGCCTTGCTCATGGCCACGGCCCGCCGCATCACCGAGAGCGAGCATTACCTGCGTGCTGACCTTTGGAAAAAGTGGAGCTACGACATGTTTGCCGGGGCTGAGGTCCACGGCTCGACGATTGGCATCATCGGCATGGGCCGCATCGGCCAAGGCATTGCCCGCCGCGCGGCGCATGGCTTTGGCATGAACGTGATCTATCAGAACCGCTCGCGCCTCAGCGCCGATTTGGAAGCGCAGTGCAAAGCCCGTTATGTGGGCAAAGAAGAGCTGCTCAAAACTGCGGACCATGTGATGCTGGTCGTGCCCTACAGCGCCGAGTCGCACCACACCATCGGCGCGACCGAGCTGGCGCAAATGAAGCCCACCGCCACGCTGGTCAATATTGCGCGCGGCGGCATCGTGGACGACGCGGCCTTGGCCAAAGCGCTGGCGGCGCGTCAAATCGCTGCTGCGGGCATCGATGTGTTCGAGGGCGAGCCCTCGGTGCACCCCGACTTGCTCAAGGTGTCCAATGTGGTGCTTACGCCCCACATCGCCAGCAGCACGGTCAAAACCCGCATGGCGATGATTCAGTTGGCCGCTGACAATGTGGTGGCTTACCTCACCCGTGGCCAAGCATTGACGCCTTTGAACACGGTGACTGGCTCTGCTGCATGAACGAATGGGTGTTGTGGGCACTGGGTGGGCTGAGCCTGCTGGTGCTGGTTTTTTTGCTGCTGCGTTTGCGGGTGTCGCCCGAGGCGCAGGCCGAGCGAACCGCAGAACTGCTGGCAGAGAAAACCACCGAGCAGATCGCCACACAAGCATCGATCCAGACCGCCTGGCACCAACAACAGTTTGCTGCCGCGCAGGCGCAAACCGAGCGCCTGGAGCGCGAGCTGCGCACCGAGATCAGCCAGTCCAGCGTGCAAGGCCGCCAAGAAGCCATGCAAACGCTCACGCTGTTCCAGCAATCGCTGCTGCAACAAAGCGCCGAGGCCACCCGCACCCAAAACCAGCAAATCGACGCGCTGGCACAGCAGTTGACCTTGCTGCAAAAAAGCCTGACCGACAGCCTGGCCCAGCAGGTCAATGCACTGTCAGAAGCCAATGCCCGGCGCCTGACCGAAATGCGCGGCACCATGGAAACCCAGTTGGCTCAACTGCAGCAAAGCAACGCTGCCAAGCTCGACGAGATGCGCCAGACCGTTGACGAAAAACTCCAGGCCACGCTGCAAGCTCGCCTGGGCGAGAGCTTCAAACAAGTGGCCGACCGCTTGGAGCAGGTGCACAAAGGGCTGGGCGAAATGCATACCTTGGCGCAAGGCGTGGGCGACCTCAAGCACCTGCTGACCAACGTCAAGACCCGAGGGATGTTCGGCGAGGCGCAACTGGCCTCGCTTCTCGAACAAGTGCTCACGCCCGAGCAGTACGCGGTGCAAGTGGCCACCCGCCCCGGTGACAAAAACCGTGTCGACTTCGCCATCCGATTGCCAGGACGATCGGACAGCGGCGAGCCCGTTTGGTTGCCGATTGACGCGAAGTTCCCTAACGAAGATTACGAACGCCTTTTGGAAGCGCAAGGCCGTGCTGACCCCATTCAAGCCGAGCTGTGTGCCAAAGCGCTGGAAAACCGCATCAAGCTTGAAGCCAAGTCGATTGCAGAAAAGTATTTGGAGCCACCGCACACCACCGACTTTGCGGTCATGTTCTTGCCCACCGAAGGCCTGTACGCCGAAGTCTTGCGCCGCCCCGGTCTGATGGAGACCCTGCAGCGCGACCACCGGGTGACGCTGGCAGGTCCGACCAATTTGATGGCCATGCTCAACGCCTTGCAAATGGGCTTTCGCACGCTGGCCCTTGAAAAGCGCTCCAGCGAAGTCTGGCAGGTGCTGGGCGCGGTGAAGACCGAGTTTGGCAAGTTTGGCGACGTGCTGGACAAGGTGCGCAACCAGACACAAACCGTGCTCAACACGCTCGACCAAGCCCAGACCCGCAGCAACGTGATGAACCGGGCCTTGAGGCAGGTGGATGCCTTGCCCGAAGCCGAGGCCCAGGCCCTTTTGCCCGGAACCGATGCGGGCGGTCATGCCTGACATGAACGGGCCATGGCGAACACGCCGCGAACACCAGCGGGTTGGCCATGCAACGTGAACTCATACGCCTGATTGCCGGGCAGGTGTTTCTGCATGCCTGCATGGCGGGCATGCGCATGGCCATGCCTTTGCTGGCTTTGCAGCAAGGCTTCAGCGTCCTGGCCTTGGGCGCTTTGCTGGCCTTGTTTGCCATCACACAGGTGTTTTTTGCACTCCCTGCCGGGCGCTACGCCGATCGCAAGGGCCTGAAAAAACCCATCCTCATCAGCGTGGCGCTGGCCTCCAGCGGTGCGGCATTTTCGGTGGTCTGGCCGATTTTTCCGGTCATGTGCGTGAGCGCACTGGCCACGGGCGGTGCCACAGGTATGGCCGTGATTGCCCTGCAGCGGCATGTGGGCCGCATGGCCCAAACCCCGGCGGAATTGAAGTCCGCTTTCAGCTGGCTGTCGATCGGACCGGCGGTGTCGAATTTTCTGGGGCCGGTGCTGGCGGGTTTGCTGATCGATTTTTCCGGGCCTGTGCCGGCGCATGAAACCGGTTTTCGATGGGCCTTCTTGCTGATGGCTGTGTTGCCTTTGAGCACCTGGTTTTGGGTGCGGCGAGTGACCGAGTTGCCCACGCCACCGGCGCCAGAACACGCGGGGCCGCGTCGCGCGTTGGACCTTTTGGCCGAGCCGCTGATGCGGCGTTTGCTGGGCGTCAATTGGTTGCTGTCTTCGTGCTGGGATGTGCACACCTTTGTGGTGCCGGTGCTCGGCCATGAGCGCGGTTACAGTGCTTCGGTGGTGGGCACCATCTTGGGCGCGTTCGCCATCTCGGCGGCCTTCATTCGGGTGTGTTTGCCCTGGCTGTCGCGCCATGTGCACGAGTACCAGATCATCACTGGGGCCATGGTCTGCACCGGGGTGCTGTTTGGCTTGTACCCCTTCATGCCCACGCCCTGGAGCATGGGGGTGTGTTCGGTTTTGCTGGGTCTGGCGCTGGGTGCGGTGCAGCCCATGATCATGAGCACTTTGCACCAGATCACCCCCCATCACCGCCAGGGAGAGGCGCTGGGCCTGCGCCTGATGACGATCAATGGCTCCAGCGTGCTCATGCCCATGTTGTTTGGTGCCGCTGGGGCGGTTGCGGGTGTGGCCCCGGTGTTTTGGGTGGTGGGGGCTGCGGTGGGCTTGGGTTCGCGCGCTGCCTGGCGGCTGCGGCCCGCTTAATCCACCTTCAGCTGGTAAAAATTGCAAATCGCCTGCCAGGCGGCTTCGGGTGTGTCCACGTAGTGGAAAAGCTGGAGGTCACTTGGCGAAATCGTGCCTTCTTGAACCAGCACGTCCATGTCGATCAGGCCTTTCCAGAACGTGGTACCGAACAACAAGATCGGCACGGGCCGTGATTTGCGCGTTTGCACCAGCGTCATCACTTCAAACAACTCGTCCAGTGTGCCAAAGCCACCCGGAAACGCGACCAAGGCCTTGGCCCGCATCATGAAGTGCATTTTGCGCAGCGCAAAGTAATGGAACTTGAAGCTCAGCTCGGGCGTGACATAAGGGTTGGGGTGTTGCTCGTGGGGCAGGGCGATGTTCAGCGCCACCGAGGGCTCACCGGCCTCTTGTGCGCCCCGGTTGGCCGCCTCCATGATGCCGGGGCCGCCGCCTGTGCAGATGAACAGTTTTTCATCGTTGGGCAGGCAAGAACAGGCCCGGGACACCGTTTGCGCAAAGACCCGGGCGTTTTCGTAATGCTCGGCGTTGCGCACCAGGGCTTGCGCTTTGGCGATGTCTTGCGCCTGGCCGCTTTGCTGCGCGATCTGCAGTTGGGCTTGGGCTGCCGCACGATCCACAAAGCGGGCACTGCCAAACACCACCACCGTGTGCTCAATGCCCGCTTCGGCCTGGGCCAGGTCGGGTTTGAGCATTTCGAGCTGAAAGCGGATGCCCCGGGTTTCGCGGCGCAGCAAAAACTCGGGGTCGGCAAAGGCCAGGCGGTTGGCCTCGGGCTGCAGCCAGTCGCTGCTTTTGGCCTCGGTCTGCAAGTCGGCCCAAGCGTGGGGCAGGGAGTGGTCTTTGATGTCGTGAGTGGTTTTCATGGATTTGATTGTGCATCGGCCGCAAGACACTCATACGCCCATGAAAAAAGCCCCTTGCGGGGCTTTTTTGGGGGCTTGATCGGAAGATCAGACGCGCTTGCGGTATTCACCCGTGCGGGTGTCGATTTCGATCTTGTCGCCTTGGGCCACGAACAAAGGCACTGGCACTTCGAGGCCGGTGGCAATCTTGGCGGGCTTGAGCACTTTGCCTGAGGTGTCGCCTTTGACAGCGGGCTCGGTCCAAGTGATCTCGCGCACCACGCTGGTGGGCAATTCGACCGAGATGGCTTTCTCGTTGTAGAACACCACTTCGAGTTCCATGCCGTCTTCGAGGTAGTTCAGGGCGTCGCCCATGTTGGTGGCTTCGACTTCGTACTGGTTGAAATCGGTGTCCATGCAAACGTACATCGGGTCAGCGAAGTAAGAGTAGGTGCAGTCTTTCTTGTCCAGAATGACCTGGTCCATCTTGTCGTCAGCGCGGAACACGACTTCGGTGCCGAAGTTGGCGATCAGGCTTTTGAGCTTCATGCGCACGGTGGACGAGCCACGGCCGCCGCGTTGGTATTCGGTGCGCAGGACGACCATGGGGTCTTTGCCGTGCATGATGACGTTGCCGACGCGGATTTCTTGAGCGGTTTTCATAGGAATTGAGTCTGAAATGAAAGGAGGGAGACCTGAGGTCAAGCCAACTATTCTAACCTGCGAGGGCCCTGTTTGGGGCTGAAAGCGAGCGCAACAGTCAATCCCGCGCCGTCAGGCCATGGGCCAGGGCACCCAGCACAATGCCGCCCAAAGCCCATAGGATGTCGGTGTTGCCTGTGCCCAAAGCCGCAATGGCCGGGCCGGGGCAAACGCCCGACAAGCCCCAGCCGATGCCAAAAATGGCCGAACCGATGACCGTTTGGCGGCTCCAGTTGGCAGGCTGGGTGAGGAACTGACCACCCAACAGAGGGCGACTGAACCAACGCGGAAAGCCCTTGTAAGCCAGCATGGCCAAGCCCGCAGCGCCGCCCATGACCAGCATCAGGCCCCAGTCCTTGAACTGCAAAAAGCCGATCACGACTTCGGGCTGGACCATGGTGGCCAGCGACAGACCAAAGCCAAACAAGGCCCCGGCGGCCAGGGTGACCACCGCTTTGGGCAGGGACAGTGTGTGAGGATTCAGATTGTTCATGCGAGGCTCCAAGCCATCAGGTTGGCGGTCATGAAGGCGGTGGCCATGAAGGTGAGCACCGCGAAAAGCGAGGGCAGCTGCAGCGAGCCGAGCCCGCAAATACCGTGGCCGGAAGTGCAGCCATTGCCCAGGCGCGCACCGTAGCCGACCAAAAAGCCGCCCACCAACAGCTGCCAGGCGGACACACTGGTGTGCTGCGCCTCGCCGCCCGCCAGCGTGAACCGCCAAACCAGCGCCCCCAGCACCACGCCCAGGGCGTAAACCAGCCGCCAGTTCCGGGTGCTGACAAAGCGCGCTTGCTGAAAAAACGCCCGTTTGGACACAAAAGACCAACTGCTGGAAAAGACGGAACTCATGCCGCCGACCCAGCCGTTGAACAAGAAAAGCAGCGCCACGCCAGCGCCAATGGTCAGGCCACCCAGCAGGTAGTGCTGCCAGCCGAGGGGGAAGAGTGTTTCAATCAAATTCATGGGGTGCGATTATCCTCTGCAGAGGACCTGAGGGGCTTGAGGTCTGGACTTGCACAAAGGCCATGAGCTGGGCGTGCAACTGTTTTTGCAGAAGCAGTTTTTTGTGTGCCGCTGTGGCGCAGGCAAACCAAGTCCCCAAAGTCTCGGACTTGAATGGGGGCCAAGCAGTGTTTTCAATTCCATTCCAAACACGATGCGCCCACCGCAGACTCTCCGGCGCCTGCATCCCCTCCAGAAACGCCTCCAGCTTGGCATGGTGCGCGTTGTCGTCTTGCGGGTAGATGTGCCAGATGAAGGGTTGGCCTGCCCACAGGGCGCGCACCAGCGAGTCTTCGCCGCGCACAAAGTTGAGGTCGCAGGCCCAGAGCATCTCGTCGAAGCCGTTTTGGTCGGTGTAGGGCAGGGCGCTCCAGCTGGGTTGCTCGGCCTTGCCTGTCAAGGCTTGCTGCACCGCCGCCAGCGGCCTGCCGGGGGTGACGAGCAGGTGGTGGGTTGTGCCCACCAGTTGGGCCAGCAGTTGGGGCAGGGCGGCGGGTTCGTAGCAGAACAGGCTGATCAGCAGGCCGCCTGGTGCCAAGTTGGGGGCGTGTTGCTGACGCCAGGCAGCGCGGTCAAAGCGCTCTTGCCGTTCCAGTAAATCGGTTTCGCGCAGCAGGCCGCCCGTGTCTGCCGTGAAGCCGGGGTAGAAAAAGCGTTTGGTCCAGCCCTTGGCGGGGCCGCTCATTACGGGTGAGGGCAGTCCGTGATTGCGGGGCACCCAGTCTTCGGCGCTGAGGTATTCGAGGTTGATCCAGGCCGGTTGTTGCGGGTGAGTGGCGACACCGTGTGCCACAAAGGCTTCGGGCAGGGTGCAACCAAAGGCTTCGATCCACACGTCGGCGGGCTTCAATTGGCTCAGTACCTCGCTTTGGCTGGCTGCGGCCCAGGGCAGCACTTGCAAGTGGGGCAAGGCATGGGCTTCAGGGGCCATCCAGTTGAGGGCCGAGGCGTCTTTTAGCCACAGGCGCACCGATTGGCCTTGGGCCAGCAATTGGCGGGTGAGCCGCCAGCACACGCCCAGGTCACCGTGGTTGTCGATGACGGTGCAGAAAATGTCCCAAAGCCGATGCGTTTTCATGATTCGGAATTGTCGGGGCAAATTGTTTCCCCGTCACAATACGCGCCATGACAGCGGCACATGACGATATTTTGCTGGCCCAGGTGGCTGCGCTCCCGGCTTTGCCGGGGGTTTACCGTTACTTTGATGCGCAGGGCAACGTGCTGTATGTGGGCAAGGCCAAGCAGCTCAAAAAGCGGGTGTCGAGCTATTTCCAGAAGGACCATGGCGGCACGCGCATCGGCCACATGGTCAGCAAGATCGCCCGCCTAGAGACCACGGTGGTGCGCTCCGAGGCCGAGGCACTGCTGCTCGAAAACAATCTGATCAAGTCACTCAGCCCGCGCTTCAACATCCTGTTTCGGGACGATAAAACCTACCCCTACCTCAAGCTCACAGGCAACGGCACGTTGTTTTTGAAGGCCGTGCCAAGCGCTTCGGGGGCGCCGGAGCCGCAAACTTTTCCCCGCGTGGCCTATTACCGGGGATCGGTCGAGAAGAAACATCGCTACTTTGGTCCGTTTCCCAGCGCATGGGCGGTCAAAGAGTCTATCCAGCTTTTGCAAAAAGTGTTTCGCCTGCGCACTTGCGAAGACACGGTGTTTGCCAACCGCACCCGGCCTTGTTTGCTGTTTCAAATCAAGCGCTGCTCTGGCCCGTGCGTGAACCTCATTTCCCCCGAAGCCTATGCCGACGATGTACAGCATGCCGAGCGCTTTTTAAAGGGCGAGACCCAAGGGTTGTTGCAAGAGATGGAGGCGCGGATGATGGCGCATGCCGATCGTTTGGCCTTTGAGCAAGCGGCCGAGGTGCGCAACCAGATGACCGCCTTGTCGCGGGTGCTGCACCAGCAGTCGGTGGACACGGGCACAGACACAGATGTGGACATTTTGGCGGTGCGTGTGCAAGGTGGGCGAGCTTGCGTGAATCTGGCCATGGTGCGTGGTGGGCGGCATTTGGGGGATCGGGCTTATTTTCCGGCGCATGTGGAAGATGCCCATGCTTTGCAGCGCATCGAAGACGACGAACAACCGCCGGTTGCGGTCGAGATCCAAGTGCTCGAAGCCTTCATGGCGCAGCACTACATCGGCATTCCGGTTCCGGCGGCTTTGATCACCAGCGTGGCTGTGGACAAAGTCTTGATGGCGGCTTTGTCGCAGCAAGCGGGTTACAAAATTGCAGCCGTGCACAACCCCCGCGAGCAGCGCCGTGTCTGGCTGGAGATGAGTGAGAAAAACGCCGACATCAAGTTGGCCCGACTTTTGGCAGAGGAAGGCTCGCAACAAGCCCGCACCCGGGCATTGGCCGATGCGCTGGATTTGGCCCCGGACGATTTGGATGCGCTGCACATCGAGTGTTTTGACATCTCGCACACGGGGGGTGAAAACACCCAAGCTTCGTGCGTGGTGTTTCGTCAGCACAAGATGCAAAGCAGCGAATACCGCCGCTACAACATCGAAGGCATCACGCCGGGTGACGATTACGCCGCCATGCGTCAGGTGCTGATGCGCCGCTATGGCAAATTGGCCGAAGCCTTGCGCTCGGGCGAGGGCACAGCCCGGCTGCCCGACCTGGTGCTGATCGATGGCGGCAAAGGCCAGGTCAGCATGGCCCGGGAGGTGTTCAGCGACCTGGGGCTGGACCTGTCGCGCATCGTGGGCGTGGAAAAAGGCGAGGGCCGCAAGGTGGGCCTGGAAGAGCTGGTGTTTGCCGATGGCCGCGAGAAGGTTTATCTGGGCAAGGATTCGGCAGCGCTCATGCTGGTGGCCCAAATTCGCGACGAAGCACACCGCTTTGCCATCACGGGCATGCGGGCGCAGAGGGCCAAGGTCCGCATGGGCGGCAGCAAGATCGAAGAAATTCCCGGTATCGGGCCGCGTAAGCGGGCCAAACTGCTGCAGCGATTTGGCGGTGTTCGGGGCGTCGAGAGCGCGAGTGTGGAAGATTTGCTGGGGGTGGAAGGCATCTCGCGCGAGCTGGCTGAGACCATTTACAACGCCTTGCACTGAGCCCGGACAAGACTGTCATCAAGCCGTTGGCTGGGCGTGCCACAATCAACAGCATGTTTTTCACGATTCCGACAATCATGACCTGGACGCGCATAGTCGCGATTCCCTTGATCATTGGCGTGTATTACCTGGACAGCCTGAAGGTCGAAACACAAAACCTGATCGCTACGGTCATGTTTGTCTTGTTTGCCTGGACCGACTGGCTGGATGGCTTTTTGGCCCGCAAGCTCAATCAGACTTCGGCCTTCGGGGCTTTTTTGGACCCGGTGGCTGACAAGTTTCTGGTTTGTGCGGCTTTGCTGATTTTGGTGCACATGAACCGGGTGCATGTGCTGATCGCTTTGGTCATCATTGGTCGCGAGATCGCGATTTCTTCGCTGCGCGAATGGATGGCACAAATTGGCGCGGGTAAGAGCGTGGCGGTGCACATGGTGGGCAAGCTCAAGACCACAGTGCAGATGGTGGCCATTCCTTTCTTGTTGTATGACGGGATTTTGTTTGGCTCGATCGACACCCGCGACTGGGGGGCGGTGTTGATCCTGATCGCAGCCATTTTGACCATCTGGTCCATGATTTATTACATGAAAAAGGCTCTGCCTGAAATTCGAGCCCGCGTGAAATGAGCTGGGGCTGAGCCCGACGTCTGGGTCAGGGCGACACCGGTCCGCCTCTTTGTTGCTAAGCTCTTTATCTTGAAGCCCACCCATTTATTCAGATTTAGAAAGTTCTACACATGAGCAAGCACCGCATCGCTGTCATTCCCGGAGATGGCATTGGCAAAGAAGTCATGCCTGAAGGCCTGCGCGTGATGGATGCTGCAGCACGCAAGTTTGGCATTGATTTGCAGTTTGACCACTTTGATTTTTCAAGCTGGGATTACTTTGAAAAGCATGGTCAGATGCTGCCCGACAACTGGAAAGACCAGATCGGCAGCCACGATGCGTTGTACTTTGGCGCCGTGGGTTGGCCAGCAAAAATTGCTGACCACGTGTCACTGTGGGGCTCGCTTTTGTTGTTTCGTCGTGAGTTCGACCAATACATCAACTTACGCCCAGCGCGACTCATGCCCGGCATCATCGCCCCGGTGGTGCGCCGCGACGGCAGCGCACGCCAGCCGGGCGAGATCGACATGTACATCGTACGGGAAAACACCGAAGGCGAGTACTCGAGCGTGGGGGGGCGCATGTTCCCGGGCACCGAGCGCGAGATCGTGATGCAGGAATCCATCATGACCCGCATTGGCGTGGACCGCGTGCTCAAGTTTGCTTTTGAGTTGGCCCAAACCCGTCCCAAAAAGCACCTGACCAGTGCCACCAAATCCAATGGCATTGCCATCACCATGCCTTATTGGGATGAGCGTGTGGCCGAGATGGCCAAGGCTTACCCGGGCGTGAACGTGGACAAATTCCACATCGACATCCTCACGGCCCACTTTGTGCAACGCCCTGACTTTTTTGACGTGGTGGTGGCCAGTAACCTCTTTGGCGACATCTTGAGCGACTTGGGCCCTGCCTGCACGGGCACCATCGGCATTGCGCCCAGCGCCAACCTGAACCCAGACCGCAAGTTCCCGTCGCTTTTCGAGCCAGTGCACGGGTCTGCTCCTGACATTGCGGGCTTGGGGCTTGCCAACCCGATTGGACAAATCTGGTGCGGCGCCATGATGCTGGAGTTTTTGGGTCACAAGGATGCGCACGATGCAGTGCTGGCCGCGATCGAAAAAGTTCTGGCAGCGGGCCACGATGCCCCTCGCACGCCTGATTTGGGCGGCAGTGCGTCCACGGCAGATGTGGGTCGGGCTATTGAGCAGGCGCTTTGAGCAGGCGTTTGTCCAAGCGCATGGTCTCCAAATGTGTGCATTCAAGCAAACTTGTCGGGGCTGAACATAAAATAACCGTCGTGCTTTTATGAAGCACTATTTTCAAGGCTAGAATCCAACGCCAATGTGGCCAAGCCTAAATGCGATTGACAGACCCACAAGGTCTGGATTTAATTGTTTGTGGCAGTCGTTGCCTCAAAAAATTTCATCAACATGCCCACGCTGTCGGGTCCGATTTCAGTCCAAACTTCGGTCCTTCAGGCGCTAACAACCAGAGGTTTATTGTGAACAAAACAGAATTGATCGAACACATTGCCAAGCACGCGGACTTGTCCAAGGCTGCTGCCGGTCGTGCCCTCGAAGCCACCATGGGCGCAGTGCGTACAACCCTGAAAAAGGGGGGGACAGTTTCCTTGGTGGGTTTTGGTACTTTTGCCGTGGGCAAACGTGCCGCGCGCACAGGCCGCAACCCCCGTACGGGAGCTGCGATTAAAATCAAGAAAGCCAATGTGCCAAAGTTCCGTCCAGGCAAGGGCCTGAAAGACGCGCTGAACTGACCACACATTTGAGAGGGCGCTTAGCTCAGTTGGTAGAGCGGCTCCTTTACACGGAGTAGGTCGGCGGTTCGAGACCGTCAGCGCCCACCACCTCTCAAACGAAGGCGAACCCCAGGTTCGCCTTTTTTATTGACAACCCGAGACTTCAGACATGTTTGACACCATCCGCAATAATTCCAAGATCCTCATGGGCTTGTTGGTTGTGCTGATCATTCCTTCATTTGTTTTGTTTGGTGTGGATGGTTACAGCAACATGAGCGACCGTGGTGCTGTTGTCGCCAAAGTGGGCGACATTGAAATTACCCAGCAAGAATGGGATGCGATGCACCAAAAGGAAGTGGATCGCATCCGCGCATCCGCGCCCAACCTGGACGCCAAACTGCTCGGTTCCGATGTGGCCCGTTATGCCAGCTTGGAGCGCATGGTCAATGACCGATTGATCTCTGTGGCTGCAGAAAAGCAGCTGCTCGTCACCAGCGACCAACGCTTGGCAAATTACTTGCAGCAAGACCCGTCAATCGCTGGCCTGCGCGGACCGGACGGCAAGTTGGACATGGATCGCTACCGTCAACTGGCCGCCAGCCAAGGCATGACACCTGAAATGTTGGAAGCGCGTGTGCGCCGCGACTTGTCAAACCAGCAGGTCCTGGCAAGTTTGCAAGCCTCGGCTGTGGCTTCTCAGCGCCAAACCGACAGTGCTTTGCAGGCCTATTTGCAGCGTCGTGAAATCCAAATTCAACGCTTTGAGCCTGCCACTTTTGCAGCCAAGGTGCAAGTCACAGATGCCGATCTGGAAAAGTTTTACCAGACTCAGACAGACCGTTTTCGTTCGCCTGAATCGGCCGACGTGGAATACCTGGTGCTCAATGCAGCCGCCTTGGCCAAAAATATCCAGTTGCCCGAGCAGGACATCAAAACCTATTACGAACAAAATCTCCAGCGCTTGTCCAGCCAAGAGCAGCGCCGGGCCAGCCACATCCTGATCAATGCGGCCAAAGACGCGCCCGCCGCTGAGCGAGAAAAAGCCCGTGCTAAAGCAGACGGCTTGCTGACGGATCTGCGCAAAGACTCTAAAAGTTTTGCCCAGTTGGCACGTAAAAACTCGGACGATCCGGGCTCTGCGGCCAACGGCGGCGACCTGGACTTCTTTGCCAAAGGGGCCATGGTCAAGGCATTTGAAGACGCCGTTTTTGCGTTGAAAAAAGGTGAAATCAGCGCCGTTGTGGAGTCCGAGTTTGGTTTTCACATCATCTTGCTCACCGACATCAAGGCCCCCGCCACGCCCAGCCTGGAAGCCATGCGACCCAAGCTAGAAGCTGACTTGCGCGAACAACAAGCCAAGCGCCAGTTTGCAGAATTGGCGGAGACTTTCAGCAACAGCGTTTATGAGCAAGCCGACACCTTCAAGCCTGTGGCTGAGAAGCTCAAGCTCAGCATCCAACAAGCGCAAGGCCTGGGCCGCACCCCCACTG
>Ga0247843_1002230_pt1 | contig 36092 bp, 35 predicted proteins | sample LaCruzMarch2017__FD_192420 | JGI IMG/M metagenome (GOLD analysis project Ga0247843, IMG submission 192420) | Freshwater microbial communities from meromictic Lake La Cruz, Castile-La Mancha, Spain - LaCruzMarch2017_8m | ecosystem: Environmental > Aquatic > Freshwater > Lake | place: Spain... | reverse complement strand
CAAAGCCCCGGACATCGCCGCCCTCTTCGATTTCGATCCCTACCCCGACCACGTCATGCGGGACAAACGGCGTCGTCAATCCCCCGTGGAATCAGGGATCCGGGCCTTAACCTGACGCGAATGCCCTCGCGGCACAACAGTCCTTTGACGGCGAGTTCGCGATGGAAAAGTGCGAAGAGAGCGTGCACCCCATCGGTGCCTCCGGCGTCCCCGCCGCCCGGCAGCTTCGCTTTGGCCAGCGTGTCGCGGAACAACCAGACGGTGCGCGAGTCAGGCACCTTGTCGTGGGGCGAGAGTCCGGCGAAACGCTGGGCCGAGGCACTGTCGATGAGGTCGAACTCAAGCTTTTCGTCTGAAAGCCCGCGGACGAGCTGCAGGACGAGGATCTTGAACATCCGAACGCGGTCCCAGGGCGGACGGCCGGGCCCGGTCGTCCGCGGGCCCAGCAGGGTGTCGAGCAGCGGGCGGAACATTTCAAAATCGACAGCCTCGTCAACGGCCTTGAGCGGGTCGCCCAGTTCGTCGAGCCGGCGTAGCTGGATCTCGTGGGTGAAGAAGCCGGTCTGGATCTCTGCCATGCGGCGAATTAGCAGGTTCCGCTCCATTCCTGCCGCGACAGCGAATAATTAGGAGTGCCTTGAAGAGCCCCCTTTCCCCGTCTATATCGGTGCAGGGCACAACCTTGCATACCTTGAGAACTGGGGACGGTTCCGCGGAATCAGGAGTCCGAAGACCATTGTGTATTGGACGGAGCTCGACGGACTGCCCGATGGACTTGCAGCGCGTTTGAAAGAAGGAGAGAACCCGTGGGAATCGCCGGATCAAAGCCGCAACTGAAGCCCGGATCGGGTCCCCGTAACTGACTCCAGGAACCGGCTCGCTCTACGCTGTTCCAAAGCAACCACGATGAGGGCCGCTACCAATCTTTACCATGCATCCCTCAACTGCGTCAGGGTGCGCTTGGGCTAACGAAGGGCGTGGCCAAAACCCATCTCCCCGCCTAAGCCCGCGGCTCCGCGCTTTCCCGCGGCGTGGCCGCCTGCCGGAGCGCTTCCGCGATCTCCGCCACCGCCGCGGCGGTGAGCGCGCGCGGCATCACCGCGCCGAGCACCAGGCAGCCAAAGGGCGTTTCCACCGGAACCACTTCGAGCACCGCATTGGAGCCGATCTTGACGTGGACGTTGCCCGATTGCCCGGCGACCGGCCGGTAGGCCTGGGCCAGGCTGCGGGCGAGAAAGTGCAGCTTGCCGAAGGCCGGGTCCTCCATCACCGGCTTGCCCTCGCGATCGAGAATGAACACCCCCTGCGCCCCGGTGTGGCGGATCAGGACATCGCGGAAACGCGACAAGCGCTCCCACAGCGGCCCGCGGCCTTCAGGAGCGACCGGTGCGACCACCGGCGGCAGCGGCGAAGCGATGGCAGGACCCACCAGCTCGAATACCATCGCGGGCGGCTCCATCACGGCCACCGCCGGGGCGGCTTCGCGGCGGGCCTCCCCCGCAAAGCCCACGAACTCGTTGCCAAATCCGGCGTCCGGACCCGGATTCACCTCCGGCTCGCCGGAATCCACCAGCAAGCGCTCCGCCATCCGGCGCACCGCCGAGGCATCGATCCATGGTTCAAGCGGATCCATCGCGCCGGGGGTGGATCGGGCTGCCCGACCGCTCGAGTTTTCCTTCAATTTCCGCCCGCAGCGCATCGAACACCGCCAGCGCGCCGGCGCCTTCTTCCAGCACCCCGACCGGCAAGCCGCGGGCACTGGCTTTGACGAAAAGTCCGTCGCGCGGGATGGTCGTCCGCAGCACCAGGTCGCCCGGCAGAAGCTGCCGCAGCGCCGCCACCGATTCGCGGCTCTCCGCCATGTCCTGCTGGACCATGGTCATCAGCACGCCCAGCACCATCAACCGCGGATGGATCACCCGCAGGCGGTTGAGCCCTTCCAGCATCTTCGGCACCGAGCGGATCCCGAGCGGCTCCGCCTGCTGCGGCACCAGCACCGCGTCGCACGACGCGATGATGTCCGCCGTCAGCCCGAACAGACCCGCCGGCGTGTCGACCAGGCACAAATCAAAGCCGCGCGCCTCGACCGCCCGCAAAAATCCGCGGACCCGGGCCAGATGCGCCCCGATCGGAGCACCGCCGACCTCGTAGTCACTCGCCTGACCCGCTGCGACCAGGGAGAAGGTCTCCAACCGCGTCGGCACCAGCAGTCGCTCCAGCGGGATTCCCGGGTCCGCCAAATAGTCGTAGAAGCCCGAAAGCATCCGCGACTGGCGGGTCAGGGAAAGCCCCACGGAGCCCTGTGGATCGGCATCCACCAGGAGAGTCCGCAGCCCGGCACGGGCAAAGGCGTGGGCCATATTGATCGAGACGGTGGTCTTGCCCACCCCGCCTTTTTGACTGGAAACCGCTATACTGATCACGCTGGTAGCTCCGGGAAATCGCTGCCGCAACGTAGCTTCCGCTTGTAAGCACGGAAGCATTTTCTGCAAGGTGCGGCGCCACCACCGGATGGGATCACTCGCCATGCTGAAAATCGGAACCCGCGTTTCCCTCCTCGCCCTTGTCGTCTTCACCGCGTCCTGCCGCAAAGAAATCGACAGCGAGCAAGCGGTCGCGGCACCCGCGGTCATCGATGCCGTCCTGACCGCCAACGCGATGACCGTGGCCCCGCAAGGCCTGCTCGGCTCCCGCGCCGCCTCGCCGGTTCATTGGCAGCACTGGGAACCCGCCGTTCTCAAGCGCGCCGCGGATGCCCGCCGCCTGGTTTTCGTCTTCGTCGGTTCCGCCCAATATCCCGGCTGTGTCGAGGCGCTCGATGCCATCGACCGCGACCCCGCCCTGGTCGCCCGGCTCAACCGCGAGTTCGTGCCCGTTTTGGCCGACGGCGACCTGTCCCGCGAATGCCTCCTCGCCGCCGGCCTGCTGAGCCAGGAAATCAAGCTACCGGTCTCGTTCCCCTTCATCCTCGTCCTCTCCCCGGGTGGCAATGAAGTGACCTGGCGCCCTGTCGCCTTCGCCCCCGGCGCGGACTTGCGCGAACTCTTCGAAGGCGCCTCGGACGTCGTTTCCCGGATGTGGGCGGAGTCCCCCGATTACGTGAATCGCAACAGCGTCTTGGACCACGAAGGCCGGATCGGACGCCTGGCCAAGCCCGACCCGATCCCTGCCAACCCGGCAGAGCGCGACGATTTCCTCCAGCGCGCCACCCGCCAGCTGGTCAGCTTGTTCGACGAGGATATCGGCAGCCTTTCCGGCACCGGCGGGCTCTTGCCGCTCGGCACCCTCCAGTGCCTCGCCTCCGCCTCGCTGGACCCAGCCACCGCCCCGGACACCGCGGCCCGCTGCCGGGAGGCCGTCAAGGCCTTCGGAACCACCATCCTGTCCAGTTCCATGGTCGATCCGCTCGATGGCGGTGTTTATTCCAGCCGCCGCGGCAATTCCTGGATGCTGCCGATGCCGAACCGCACCTGCATGACCCAGGCCCGCGCCGCCCGGGCCTTGGTCACCTTGCACGCCGCCACCGGCGACACCCGCTCGCTGGAAGTCGCTCTCGGTGCCGTGCGCTTCGCCGAGGAGCAATTCATAACCCCGGACGGGCTCTTCGCCACCCAGCGTCTGCCGACCGCCACCCCGTCCACCGAGTGGCTGTGGACCGGCGAGCAGATCGACCGCGCCCTCACCCCGCCCGAAGCTGCCGTGTGGCGGAAAATCAGCGCGATCGCCGATCTGGGGAACCTCACCGACGCGGGTGGTTCCTATTTCCGCCTCAATTCCCTCGGCTTCCGGATCCCTCTCGAGGTCGCCGCCGAGTCCCTGAAGCTCCCTGCCGACGAAGCGGCAGCGCTCCTTGAGTCCGGCCGCAAGAAACTGCTCAAGGCCCGCATCGAGCGCATGCCCCTTCCGCCCGCCTCTCCCGCCGGCTCCGCAGCCCCCAGTTTCCGCATGATCTCCGCCTACGCCGCCCTTTTCGCCGCCACCGGGGATCCCGTCTGGCGCGACAAGGCGATCGCCCTCGCCAAAAAAAGCCGCCAGGCCTTCTCCGCGTCCGTCCTGCTGGTCGAGCAAAGCCCTGCCGTCCCCGCGGTGGTCTGCGATGCCCGCGCTTTCACCTACGCCCTCGCCATCCAGGCCGCGCTTGACCTCGCCGAAATCACGCTCGACGAAAACTGGCGGATCTGGGCCGGCGACCTCGCCACCAACGTCGCCGAGCAGTTTGTCGATGCCGATGGCCGCTTGCTCGAAGCCCGTCCAGCCTCCACCCCGCTGCGCCTCCCGGTCTCGGACCGCGTCATGCTCTTCGACGACTCCACCAGCGGCCTCATGCGGATGAACCTCGCCCGGCTCGACGCCCTCGGCCAGCCACCGCCGCCCGCCATCGCCCCCCTTCTCCGTTCCTTGCCCGATTTCGCCAGCTACCCCGTGGTCTTCACCGATTCCATCCTCGCCACCTCGTTCGCCCGCTCCCGCGTGATCATCGAACTGCCGGCCGCTGCCTCCGCGGAGTGGAAGGAAGCCGCGTCCCGGCTGCCGCTCGACCGCATCGCGCGCCGCATCGGAAAAGGCACCACCGTCATTGCCCGCCAGCCGGACGGCAGTGAAACTCCCGTCGCCACGCCGGCCGACCTGCCCCGCCTAACCCGCACTTCCGCACCCTGACGGTTTTTTTCACTCGCCTCACCCCTGCACCCTTGGATTGTTCTCACCCCATGAAAGCCCACCGCCTGCTCCGCCTCCTTCCCTTGCTCGCCATTTCCCACTCCTTGGCCGACACCTTCGAATTGAAGGACGGCACCAAGTTCGAAGGCACCATCCTCCGCGAGGAAGGCAGCGACTACATCGTCCAGGTCCAGATCACCAAGTCGATCAAGGACGAGCGCCGCATCCCGAAGGCGGACGTGGTCAGCCAGGTCGCCGAAAAGAAGGACCTGAGCGCCTTCCCGGATATCGCCAAGCTGGTCCCCGCCCCCGACCTGCTCGACGAAGCCGGCTACGCAGCCCGGATCCTGAAGGTCGAGTCCTTCATCAAGGACTTCCCGAAGAGTGAAAAAAACATCGAGGCCCGCAAAATCCACGACACCCTGGAATCCGAGCGCAGCATCATCGCGGAAGGCGGCGTCAAGTTCGGAGGCAAGATGGTGACCGCCGCCGAGCGCGCGCCAAACGCCTACGCCCTCGACGCCAGCATCCTCGCCTCCACCATGAAGGCCGCCGTCGATGCCGGCGACGTCCTGACCGCCCTTCGCACCTGGTCGAAGCTCGAAACCAACTTCGCCGGCAGCACCGCCTACCGCGAGAACATCCCCCTCATCGTCAGGGTCATGCGCTCCCACCTGGGCAACGTGACCACCACCCTGACCGGCTTCGACGCCCGGGTGAAGGCCCGCGCCTCCGGCCTCGCCGGCATGAACGGCAACGACCGCGTCCGCAGCGAACAGGCGATCAAGGAAGAGCAGGACGCCTACCTTGCCCGCGTCGCCCGGGAAAAGGCCGATGGCATCAAGTGGCCGAGCCTCGATCCCCACGTCAAGGTCCCGCTGGAGGAAACCAAGCGCATGCTCGACAGCGAGATCCGCCGCCTGGGCAATCTCGACCTCACCAACCTCCGCAACACCGAGCAGGCCTACCAGGAGGCCTACGGCACGCTCACGAAAGAGGCAGCCACTCCGCAGGAAATCCAGGCCGCGCTCTCCAAGGCCCGAAGCGCCAACCTGCCCGCCGCCTACGTCGAAATCCTGACCAAAGCCGCTCCCGCCACCCCGGCTCCCTGAGCTCTCCTTCCAGCGCCTTCCCATGTCCCGCACTTCCCGCCAGACCCGCAAGACCGCGGAAACCGCCATCGAACTCGCCATCGACCTCGATGGTTCCGGCGACTCGACCATTTCCACCGGCATCGGGTTCTTCGACCACATGCTGACGCTCTTCTCGCGGCACGGCCTGTTCGACCTGAACATCGAGGCGAAAGGCGACCTCGAAGTCGACTTCCACCACACCGTGGAAGACACCGGCATCACCCTCGGCGAAGCCATGCGCGAAGCGCTCGGCGACAAGAAGGGCATCCGCCGCTACGGCTGCTGCTATCTGCCGATGGACGAGACCCTCGCCCGCGTCGTCGTCGACCTCAGCAACCGCCCGCACCTCGAGTTCCGCGCCGCACCGGACACCCCTTCCGCGCCGAACTTCCCCTTCACCCTCGTCGAGGAATTCTGCCGCGCCATGGCTTCGAACCTGCGCGCCAACATCCACATCGAGCTCCTCTACGGCCGCGACGGCCACCACATCGCCGAGGCCATCTTCAAAGGCCTCGCCCGAGCCCTCCGGGATGCCTGTGAGATCGACCCGCGGGTCAAGGGCATTCCTTCCACCAAGGAGGCGCTGTGAGGGAGCAGATGGAAGATAGTAGATCGTAGATGGTAGATGGCAGATAAGAAGGCTGCCACCATCCACCATCCACCATCCACCATCCACCATCCACCATCCACGATCCACGATCTACCATCCACGATCCACGATCCACGATCTGCCATCTCCCACCATGACCGGCATCATCGACTACGGCGCGGGCAATCTCCGCAGCGTCGCCAACGCCGTCCACGCGCTCGGCATCGAGCCCCGCCTCGTCGCCCGTCCGGCGGACATGGCCGGCCTCACCCACCTCATCCTGCCGGGCGTCGGCTCTTTCGGCGACTGCATGGGAGAACTGGAGAAGCGCGGCCTCACCGGTCCCATCCGCGACTGGGTCGATGCCGGAAAGCCCTACTTCGGCATTTGCCTCGGCTACCAGATTCTCTTCGACGAAAGCGTTGAAACCCCCGGCGTGAAAGGCCTCGGCATTTTCCCGGGAAAGGTCGTCCGCTTCACCGAAGACGGCCGCAAGATCCCCCACATGGGATGGAACGCCGCCGTGCCGGTCCACCCCGCCGACCCGATCTGGGCCGGACTCGGGGCCGCTCCCTACTTTTATTTCGTCCACTCCTATTTCCCGGTCCCGGCCGATCCCGCGATCGTCGCCATGACCACCGACTACGGCCAGACCTTCGCCAGCGCCATCCGCTCCGGCAACGTCACCGGCTGCCAGTTCCACCCCGAGAAAAGCCAGCAGGCCGGCCTCCACCTGCTCGCCAATTTCCTCGGCGTCGCGGTGCCCGCCGCGGTCTGAACCTTCGTCCCCGCGGCGGTCGGCTGCGCCGTTCCGTCCGTCGAGCTTCGCCAAGGCACGCCGTCCGCGAATCTCCGTTCCCGTCGGCGCCGCCGGATCGCGCGGCCGATCCGCGGCCCATCCTGCCCAACAATCTCGGCAATTTTGCCCCGCCAACCTCTACTCCCACGGCGCTTCATCCTGATTAGCACCCTGCATTTCAAGATCTCAGAGCGACTTCAAATACTCCAGCAGCTTCGCCAGGTCATCCTCCGGCAGATGCATGTACGACGGCATCGCCGCCGCATAGCCCCGCACCACCTTCGCCTGCGGTTGGCGGATCGACTCTAACAAGTAGGCCTCGTCCGCCATGACCTTGCTGCCGTCGGCCAGCACCTGCTCCGAATTGAAGATCCCGGCCAGATCCGGCGCGAGCTGGGACGAGCCCTGCTGGTGGCAGGCCGCGCAGCCCTGCCCGACGAACAACTTCGCCCCGCCGGCCGCCGGGGACAAGGCGATGCCTTCCGCCTCCACCGGAGCCGCCAAAAGCAACGCGATCACCCCGCAGGCCGCCGCGAAGGTCCCGAAGATCGCCGCCAGCCAGTGCTTGAAGTGGTAGCGCGAATTCATCAGGTGCTTCACCGCTATCAGCGCCACGATGACCACCGCCAGCACCGGCACCGCCCGCGCGGCACTGGTGAGCTGCGGGAAATGCGCCGCCAGCATCATGAACAGCACCGGGAAGGTCATGTAGTGGTTGTGCATCGACCGCATCTTCGCCTGCTTGCCGTATTTCAGGTCGTGCGGCTCGCCGGCCTTCAGCGACGCCATGAACTTCTTCTGGTTGCGGATGATGTGGAAGAACACGTTGGCCGACATCGCCGAGCCAAGCATGGCGCCGGTCTGCAGGTAGAGCGCCCGGCCGTTGAAGTGCCCGCTGAAGAAGTCCACCGCCGCCAGCAGCAGCACGAAGCTCAGCAGCACCGCCCCGGCCGGCTTGTCCTTGAGCTTCGAGCGCCAGATCGTGTCGTAAACCAGCCACCAGACGACGATCCCGCCCGCACTCAAGGCGATCGCCGTGCCGCCGGAGACCGTGGTCCGCGTCGCGTCTAACAAGGCCGTCCCGCCGCCCGAGTAAAACGCCACGATCAGCAGCAGCACGCCGCTGATCCACGTCGTGTAGGATTGCCACATGAACCAGTGCAGCGGCACCGGGATCGCCTTCGGGTCGATCAGCTTCTTCTCCAGATGGAGCACCCCGCCGCCATGCAGCATGTCGAGGTGCCCCAGCAGGTCCGGCCGCGGATTCTCCTCGTCCGCCCGCGGCGCGATCAAGTTCAACTCCATCCACGTGAAAAGCAGCGAATTCCCGATCCACATGATCGCGGCCAGCACGTGCACGAAGCGGAAGATCACCGCGAACCAGCCTGCGATTTCGGATTCCATAAGCCGCTCCCATTCAAGCAGGCGACATACCGGGAGAGGAAGAATAAGTCCGCACTTCTCCCCCGTCCGACAGCTTGGTCAACTTTGTTTGGCATTCAATCGTTGCCATTCAAGGGGTGACATCGGCCCGGCTTTGCTCTACGGAACGCGCCACATGCAGCTCTGGCTTTGCCCGCTCATCGCTTTCTTGCTTGGCTCCATCCCCTTCGGCCTGCTCATCGCGCGGCTGAAGGGCATCGACATCCGCCAGCACGGCTCCGGCAACATCGGCGCGACCAACGTGCTCCGGGTCGTCGGGAAGAAATACGGCATCACCTGCCTGCTGCTCGATGCCTTGAAGGGCTTCATCCCCGTGGCCATCGCCATCAATCTTATACAGATTTCCGGGCGGCCCGTGCAAATCCCCCTGGCCTTCCTCGACGGCTGGGCCCTGAAATTTCCGGCGGAAGAAGCGGTGAAAGTCCAGGTGTTCCAGATTCTCACCGCATTGCTGGCGATCCTCGGCCACAATTACTCGCCATGGGTCGGATTCAAGGGAGGCAAAGGCATCGCGACCTCGGCCGGCGTGTTGCTGGCCCTGATGCCTTTCGGCGTGATCCTGCTGATTGTGATCTGGTTGCTGCTGTTCCTTACCTCTCGCTACGTTTCGGTGGCCAGCATCGGTGCCGCGGCAGCCCTACCACTGGTGACACTCTACGGTTCCTGGAGCCATGGACGGATCCAGGACGGCACCTGGAACAAGCCGCTCTTCATCTTCTCCGTCGTCATCGCCGCCCTCGCGATCTGGAAACACCGCGCCAACCTCAAGCGCCTGATGAACGGCACCGAAAACCGCTTCCAGCCCAAGAAGAAGTCCAATGCCTGATTCCTTCCCCTCCGCCGCCATCCTCGGCACCGGCTCCTTCGGCACCGCGCTCGCGGTGCTGCTCGCACCCCGGCTGGATCAACTCCTGCTCATCGGCCGCGACCCTGCCGTGACGGAGTCGATCAACTCCCGCCACCGCAATCCGCGCTACCTCTCGGAAATCATCCTGCCGGAGAACGTCAGATCTTCCATCCAGCTCGCCGATGCCTTGGAACACCCGCTGCTCCTCTTCGGCGTGCCCACCGCCGCCACCCGCCAGACCGCCAGCGACCTCGCCGCGCTCGGTCTGCCCGCGTCCACCGTGCTGGTTTCGTGCGCCAAGGGCATCGAACGGAACACCGGCGAGCGGATGAGCGAAATCCTCCGCGAGATCTTCCCTGACAACCCGGTCGCCGTGGTCTCCGGGCCGAACCACGCCGAGGAAATCGCCGCCAACCTGGCCACCTGCGCGGTGATCGGCTCCACCGACACCGACCTCGCGCTGCGTCTTCAGGAACTCTTCACCGCCCCGCATTTCCGCAGCTACACCAGTGACGACCTCGCCGGGATCGAGCTCGGTGGCGCGATCAAGAACGTCTACGCCATCGCCGCCGGCATCGCCGCCGGCCTCGGCCTCGGTGACAACGCGATCGCCGCCCTGGTCACCCGCGCGCTTGCCGAAATGACCCGCCTCGGTGTCGCCCTCGGTGGCCGCGGCGAGACCTTTTCCGGCCTCTCCGGCGTCGGCGACCTCATCGCGACCTGCTTCTCCGTTCACTCGCGCAACCACCGCGTCGGCCTGGCCCTCGGCCACGGCAAAACCCTCGAGGAAGCCACCTCGTCGCTCGGCATGGTCGCCGAAGGCGTGCCGAACACGCTGTCGATCCACGACGCCGCCCGCAAGGCCGGCGTCCGCACGCCGATCATCGATGCGGTCCACTCCATCCTCTACGAGCACAAGCCCGCCGCCCGAGCGATGCACGAGCTCCTTACCCGCGACCCCCGCCCTGAAAACGCCTGAACCATGAGCCAGATCATCGACTTCATCCTGAACATCCAGGAGCACCTGACCGAGTTCACCCGCGCCAACGGCTCGCTGATCTATGGACTGCTGTTCCTGATCGTCTTCTGTGAAACCGGCCTGGTCGTGACGCCCTTCCTCCCCGGCGACTCCCTGCTCTTCGCGGTCGGAGCCCTCGCCGCCGATACCGCTTCAGGACTGAATTTCTGGATCGCCGCACTGGTCCTGCTGGTCGCCGCCATCCTCGGCGACACCGTGAACTATTGGATCGGCCGCAAGTTCGGCGGCTGGATGATGCGGACTTTTCCGCGCATCGTGAAACCGTCGCACATTCAGAAGACCAACGAATTCTTCGTCCGCTACGGTGGCAAGACCATCATCCTCGCCCGCTTCGTCCCCATCGTCCGCACCTTCGCGCCCTTCGTCGCCGGCTCCGGGGAGATGGACTACCGGCGCTTCATGTTCTTCAACGTGACCGGAGCGATCTTATGGGTCGGCACCCTCCTCCCCGCCGGCTGGTTCTTCGGGAACATCCCGGTGGTGAAGGAGAACTTCGAGCTCGTGGTGCTCGGCATCATCGGCTTCTCCGTCCTGCCGATGGTCTGGGAAATCGCCCGGGCCAAGATGAAACCCAAGCACGCTCCCGAACCCGCCGAGTAGCCGTCCTGGTGATAGAGGGTCAGCCGGGCGATCCCGCCGGACTCGCTGCACGCTTCCGGCGAAATGATCAGTGCTGCTGGCGCTCCAGCAAACTCCGGAACAACCCGTGGTTCGTCTCCAACTCCTGGAAAGTTCCATCCCCGACGATCTTCCCGCCATCGAACACCAGGATCCGGTCCGCGATCCGGATCGTGCTGAAACGGTGCGCGATGATGAAGGTCGTCCGTCCCTTTGTTAGATCGGCCAGCTCTCCCTGAATCTTCGACTCCGCCTCGGAGTCGAGCGCCGAAGTCGCTTCATCGAGGATCAGCACGGGCGCGTTCTTGAGGAAGGCCCGCGCGATTGAAATCCGCTGCTTCTGCCCGCCAGACAACTGCGCCCCGCGCTCGCCAACCTGGGTGTTGTAGCCTTCCGGCAGGTTCAATATGAACTCATGCGCGTGCGCCTGCCGCGCCGCCTCCTTCACCTCGTCGTCGCTCGCCCCCATGCGGCCGAGCTTGATGTTCTCAAAGATCGTCCCCGCGAACAGCACCGCCTCCTGCGGCACGATCGTGATGTGATCCCGCAAGTCCTTCAGTCGTAAATCGCGGAGGTCCACGCCATCGAGCGAGATCTTGCCGACCGTCGGATCATAGAAGCGCGGCACCATGCTTGCGAAAGTCGTCTTGCCCGCTCCCGATGGACCCACCAGAGCGACGACTTGACCGGCCGGCACGTCGAGCGTGATCCCGTTGATCGCCGGATTGTCGCCGTAGGCGAATGCCACCCCTTCGAAAGTCACCCGCCCTCCCACCTTCGCGATCTTCACCGGATTCACCGGATCCGTCACCCCTTCCTCCGCCTTCAGGATCACCTCCAGCCGGTCCAGCGACGCCTCGCCCTGCTTCAGCCGGTTGTGGATCTCCCCGAGCTTCTTCATCGGGTCGTAGCACATGTAGAGCGCGATCACCAACGGCAGGAATTTCTCCAAACTGAAGCCATTCGACGCCGCATAGCCCAGCGCCACCGCCACCACCCCGGCCGAGATCATTTCGATCAGCGGCGGCGACAAATAGCGGTACTTGATGACCTTCAGATGGAATTTCGTCCAACGGCCGATCCCGTCGAGGAACCGCTTGCCCATCATCTCCTCGAGATTGAACGCGCGGATCTCGCGGGTCGCCCCGAGCGTCTCGGCCAGCACCGCCGAGTTGTCGCCCGCCTCGCGCTGCATCGCCGCGGCCTTGCGCATCAGGCGCTTGCCTAACAGCCGGACCGGCATCACCGCGATCGGGATGCTCAGCAAACACGCCAGCAGGAAGAACGACTCGCGGCTCTGCCAACTCTCCCACCCCAGATAGCTCAAGGCGGCGATCAGCGTGAGCGGCTGCTTGATCAGGTCGTTCGAGATCGTGGTGACCACGCCTTGCAGCATGTTGGAGTCGGTGATCACCCGGCTGATCAGGTCGCCCGTCTTGCGCCCGCTGAAGAAGCCGAGTGGCAGCCGCTGAAGCTTCACGAAGACCGACTGCTGGATCTCCCGCAGCACGTGAAGGCCCGCCGCGGTGATGAAATAGACATTCAGAAATCCCGCGAGCCCGCGGATCAGGGCCACGATGGGAATCAAGGCACACGCCCCGACGAGCAGCGTCATCCCCGCCTTTTCCGGCCCCACCCGCTCGGTGATCCACTGCCGCACCTTGGCGGAGCTCTTGAGACTCTCCGCCTCCCCCGGAAAGGCCCGCTCCAGCATCGCGTCGGCCTCTTCCGCCCCACGCGCCTCGGTGAGCACGGTCCTGACTTCCTCGACCTTCGAAGTGCTGTTGAAGATCACCGGAAAGACGGTCTTCACCAGCATCGGCATCCCGAAGCCACTGGCCACCGCGAACACCAACCCGGCGGCAATGCCCGCGAGGTAGGTGGACTTCACCTGCACCAGGTAGGCGAAATAGGGGTAGAATCGCTTCATCCGTTAGGGGGACAGGTTCTCCGCCCTGGACCCCGGCGGCAAGCCCGGAAAGGACCCTGAAATGTACTGGACCGCGGACTTTAGTCCGCTCGAAATCCCCTACCGGCTCTGCGGACTAAAGTCCGCGGTCCAGTACACCGTCCGGTTGCCCTCGGCCCTGATCGCGACTACAACCACCCCGTGACCCTCGAAGTCTCCACCCCCGCCCTGCTGTTCCCCGCGATCAGCCTGCTTTTCCTGTCCTTCACCAACCGCTTTCTCCACCTCTCCGCCCTGATCCGCCAGCTCCACAAGGACTGGCTCGAGGAAGGCGACGCCCTGCTCCGCGCCCAGATCGACAATCTCCGCCGCCGCCTGACCCTGATCCGCGCGATGCAACTGCTCGGTGCCTTCAGCCTGCTGCTCTGCGTGGTCTCGATGGTCGCAGTCATCGCAACCCTGCCATTCATCGCCATCCCCTCCTTCACCGCCGCCCTGCTCCTGATGGGCGGCTCGTTGGTCTGCCTCTGCTACGAAGTCTGGATTTCCGGCGGTGCCCTGCGCATCCTCCTCAACGCCGTCGAGCAGAAGCGCTAGCCTGCCGGAGGCGGAGCGCTGGCTTCAGCCGGCGTGTCTTTTCGAACCAACCCTCCAAGCCGGCTAAAGCCAGCGCTCCCTTTAGAAAGCCCCATGGACCTCTTCTCGCCCAAACCCGCCCCCGCCCCGAAGGCCCTCTCCGTCACCCAGCTGGTGCGGCGGATGAAGAATTTGTTAGAGATCGAGCTCGGCGAGCTCTGGGTCGAGGGCGAGGTCTCCAATCTCAAGAAGCAGGCCAGCGGCCACTGGTATTTCTCGCTCAAGGATGACGGCGCGCAGATCCAGTGCTGCATGTTCGGCGCACGGAAACGGCCGGGCGCGGAGGTGATGGAGGACGGCGTGAAAGTTCGCGTCTTCGCCGAACCCAGCGTTTACGAAGCCCGCGGCCAACTCCAGATCATCGTCCAACGGGTCGAGCGCGCCGGTGTCGGCGAACTCCAGGCCAGGTTCGAAGCCCTCAAGCGCAAGCTTCAGGCCGAGGGCCTGTTCGACGCCTCGCGAAAAAAGCTGATCCCCGCCTTCCCGCGCGCTGTCGGCATCGTCACCTCCGACACCGGCGCGGCCATCCGCGACATCCTCAACATCCTCGAACGCCGCGCCCCCTGGGTGCAGCCCGTCCTCTTCCCGGTCCGCGTCCAAGGCAAGGGCGCCGAGATCGAGATCGCCCGCGCCATTGAAAAAATGGCCAACCCGGAGAAGCACGGCATCCCCCGCTGCGACGTCCTGATCGTCGGCCGCGGCGGCGGTTCGATCGAGGACCTCTGGAACTTCAACGAGGAGATCGTCGCCCGCGCCATCGCCGCCTGTGAAATCCCGGTCATCTCCGCGGTCGGCCACGAGATCGACTTCACCATTGCCGACTTCGTCGCCGACCTCCGCGCGCCGACCCCCAGCGCTGCCGCGGAGCTGGCCGTGCCCGATGGCGAGGAGCTGAAAACCCGCCTCGCCCTGCTCAAGCGCCGGCTCGCCCGCCGCAGCACCGACCGCATCGAGCGCCTCGAAATGACCCTCGAAAACCTCCGCCGCGGCGTCCTGTCCCGCGGCGGCGACCGACTGCTGCGCGAACCGAGCATGCGGATCGACACCCTCCGCGCCCGGCTTTCCTCCGCGACGGAAAACACCGTCCGCCAGCACGAGCAGCGCCTCAAGGAACTCTCCCGCACGCTCGCCGCCCACCACCCGGCGCGGCAGGTGCTGCTGCGCCTCGATCACCTCGCCCGCCTCCGCCAACAGCTCGAACGCGCGGCCCAGCGCCACCTCGACGACTCCGCCCAGCGCCTTGGCCGCCTCCGAGGCCTGCTCCGCACCCTCGGCCCCGAGTCCGCCTTCGAACGCGGCTTCTCGATCACCCTCGACGCCCGCGGCAAAATCATCCGCTCGACCGGCGACGTCGCTCCCGGCGACGAGATCCGCACCAAGCTCAAGGACGGCGTGATCCGCAGTTTGGCGGAATGAGGGATCTTGCCTTTATTCTCCCTTCCCGGTTCAACTACCAGAGGAGTGGCAATCCATAGGCGGGAAATTCGGCATCACACGTCACGATGACAAGTCCCTCGACCTGTCCTTGGGCAAGGATAAGGCGGTCGAAAAGGTCTCCGTGATGCCGGGGAAGCCGAATCAGGGCGTCATAATGATCGACCGCGGGTGGGAGGAGCATGAATCCGTTGGCCTTCATGACTCCGGAGAAAATCACCCGGTAATCATCGTGCAGCTTCAGTTTCCCAAGACTCACCTTGATGGCCACCTCCCATGCGCTGGCATGGCTGACGTAACGCTCGTTCGACTCGTCTTCCATCGCGGCACGCGCCTTGTCCGAAAGCTCGGGGCTGCCTTCGCAAAACCAGAGCAGTGCGTGCGTATCGATCAAAAGCCTCACGCGGTGTAATCTTTGAAATCCTGTAGCGGCTCGTCGAAGTCCGGCGAATACTCGATCCTTCCTTTCAGGCAACCGAAGCCCTTCAGATCGAGCGCAGCCGGCTTCTCGGGGGCCTCCACGAGTTCAAGCGAAGCCTTCACCCGTACCGGACGGTTCCGCCACTCCGCCGGGACCGGCAAATGGATGGTTCCGTCCGCATCTGGCTCTAGGATCGCGGTGATCGTGTCCATGCGTCGAGCGTCACCTACAAGACACTCCTTGTAAATCCACCATTCTGCCCCGAGTCCGCCTTCGAACGCGGCTTCTCGATCACCCTCGACGCCCGCGGCAAGATCATCCGCTCCGTCAAGGAGGTCATCCCCGGCGACGAGATCCGCACCAAGCTCAAGGACGGCGTGATCCGCAGTTCCGCCACCCCGCTGGAGTAGCCCCGGACGAGATGCCCCTCGACGGAAGGCGGCAGCACTCTTAAGTTGGATCCCGTGGCTAAAGTCATGGGATCTCCATGAAACACTCTGAACAATACCGAACCCATCGTGTCGGATGGCTGCGCGCCGCGGTCCTCGGCGCCAACGACGGCATCGTTTCCACCGCCAGCCTGATCGTCGGCGTCGCCGCTGCCGACTCCAGCCGCAGCGGCATTCTCGTCGCAGGGGTGGCCGGGCTGGTGGCCGGTGCCATGTCGATGGCCGCCGGCGAATATGTCTCGGTCAGCTCTCAAGCCGACACGGAACGCGCCGACCTGGAGCGGGAGCGCAAGGAACTCGCCGCCGACCCCGCCCACGAGCACGCCGAGCTGGCCGCCATCTATGTCGCACGGGGCCTCGATGCTGGCCTGGCGAGCCAGGTCGCGACCCAACTGACGGCGAAAGACGCGCTGGGCGCCCATGCCCGCGACGAACTAGGCATCTCCGACACGCTCAGCGCGCGGCCGGTCCAGGCCGCCTTCGCTTCGGCCGGGACCTTCGCGGTCGGTGCCGCCCTGCCGCTGCTGCTCGTCCTCGTGGTCCCCGGGAATGCCCTCGTGTGGACGGTGTCGGGCAGCTCCCTGTTTTTTCTCGCCCTGTTAGGTGCCTTGGCCGCCCGCGCCGGCGGCTCGCCAGTCGGAACGTCGGTGGCACGGGTGACCTTCTGGGGAGCACTCGCGATGGCGCTCACCGCCGGAGTGGGCGCCTTGTTCGGCGCGACCGTTTGAACCGACGCCCGCTTCTCCGAGCCAAGCGCATGGACCCGCCCGCCTCTAACAAAAGCGCCCCTTCCAAGTCAGCCGTCGCGACCTGGCGGAGCTTGCCCGCCGGCATCTGGGCCCTCGGCTTCGGCTCGCTGTTCATGGACCTCTCGTCGGAGCTGATTCACAGCCTGCTGCCGGTTTTCATGGTCACCACCCTGGGCGCGTCGATGGTCACGCTCGGGGTCATCGAGGGCGTGGCGGAAGCGACCGCCGCCATCGTGAAAGTGTTTTCCGGCGCTCTCAGCGACTACCTCGGCAAGCGCAAGTTCCTGATGGTTTCCGGCTACGCGCTTGCCGCGTTCACCAAGCCGCTGTTCCCGCTGGCCACCTCGGTCGGCTGGGTGTTCACGGCGCGCTTTGTCGATCGCGTGGGAAAGGGCATCCGCGGCGCGCCCCGGGACGCGCTGGTCGCCGAGCTGACGCCGCCGCCCGTTCGCGGTGCGGCCTACGGGCTCCGCCAGGCGCTCGATTCCGTGGGTGCCCTCGCCGGGCCGCTGCTCGCGGTGGCACTGATGGTCTGGCTTGCCAATGACATCAGGACCGTCCTGTGGATCGCGGTGATCCCCGCTTTCATCGCGGTGATCTTGCTGATCACCTACGTCCGCGAGCCCGAGCGAACCCTCCCCGCACAAAACGTCCGGAAGCCCCTCACGATGGCCGCCGCCAAGCGCCTGCCGTTGCGCTTCTGGTTCGTCGTGCTGCTCGGGGCGGTGTTCACGCTGGCGCGTTTCAGCGAAGCCTTTCTGGTGATGCGCGCCCACGACGTCGGGCTTTCGCTGGCCTACATCCCGCTGGTGATGGTGGTGATGAATGTCCTCTACGCCGGAGCCGCCTACCCGGCCGGAGCTGCTGCCGACCGCGTCAAATCCCGCCACCTGCTGGTCATCGGGCTCGCCCTGCTGGTCGCTGCGGACCTGGTGCTCGCCTTTGCCACCTCGCCCGCCGTCGTCTTCGCCGGTGCCGCCCTGTGGGGCCTGCACATGGCGTTCACCCAAGGCTTGCTGGCAAAGCTGGTGGCAGACACCGCACCCGCCGAACTGCTTGGCACCGGCTTCGGGGTGTTCCATCTGGTGAGCGGCATCGCCCTGCTGCTCGCCAGCGTCATCGCGGGCTCGCTGTGGAGCGCCTTCGGACCCTCCTCCACCTTTCTTGCCGGGGCCATTTTCGCGGCAGTGGCCACCACCGGACTGCTCGTCGCGACACGCAACCCGAGACCCGCCCGCCCCGCTGGCTGAGCCAATTTCATCCCACCCCAAACAACACCCCTCACTCCCCCGCCACACCCGGCCACAGCATCGCGACCAGCGGCTCTTGCGCCGCTTCCATCGTCGCCCGGTCCGCAGGTTCCTCGTCCTCGTGGCCTGCGAGATGAAGGAGGCCATGGATCACGTAACGCAGCAGCTCCCGCAAAGGCGGCTCACCGTTTTCCTCGGCCTGGCGAAAAGCGACCTCCACCCCGATCACGATCTCGCCGTGGTGGAAGGTGATCACGTCCGTCTCGCCGGGGATGCCCATGAACTGCTCGTGGACCCGCGCACTGGTCTCGTCATCGACCAACGCGACCTCCACGCATTCGTGCTCCGGTAAAGGCGCATCGTCCGATGCGAGGTGACGGGCCAAGATCTCCTGCGCCGCGAGCGCTCCGCCCTTCTCCAAGGCTGTCAACCAAGCCTCGGGGATTTCGGTGCCCTGCTGGTTGTTGCCGACGATGATTTCCGGTCGCATCAGGTCGTTCAGGAAGCTTGTTTCTGCTGGAGCGGCGTCGCCGGGCCGGCGGCCGGCTTCAAGGGCTGCGTCTTGCTGCCGTTGGCCTTCCGCTCGATGTCGGACTTGCGGCCAAGCTGGCTGCGCTCGTCGTCCTTTGGATAGTCGATCCGGGTGTGCAGCATGCTGCGGAGCGTCGCACAAAAGCTGTCCTTCACCTTCGCCAGGTCGCGCACCGTGAGCGTGCAATCGTCGAGCTGCCCGTCGCAGACCCGGCCGTTGATCAGATCCTCGACCAATGCGCGGATCTTCGCCGGAGTCGGCTTCTTCAGGGAACGCGAAGCGCTCTCGACGATGTCCGCCAAGCTGACGATCCCGCTCTCCCTCGTCCGTGGCCGCGGGCCAGGGTAGCGGAAATTCTTCTCGTCGATCTTCGGCAGGTCCTCGGGATTCTCCAGACCCTTCTCGACCTTTTCCAGCTCAGCTTTCTTCTGCTCCTGAGCCCGGCGGTGGAAATAACTCACCAGCGACTCGCCGTGATGCTCCTGGATGATGTCGATCACCCGCGGGTTGAGCTTGTGCTTCACCGCCAGATCGACGCCGTCCTTCACGTGGGCGATGATGATCAAGGCGCTCATCGTCGGCGTCAGCGAATCGTGCGGGTTCTCCACCCCGTCGCCCTGATTCTCGATGAAATACTCCGGTTTGCTCAGCTTGCCGACGTCGTGGAAATACGCCGACACGCGGCACATCGCGGCATTCGCCCCCACCACCTCCGCTGCTGCCTCTGCCAGCGAGGCGACCACCAGGCTGTGGTGGAAAGTCCCGGGCGCCTCGAGCTGCATGCGGCGCAGCAGCTTGTGGTTCAGGTCGCTCAGCTCCAGCCAGGAAATGTCCGTCGTCAGGTGGAACGCGCCTTCCAGCACCGGCAGCAGGCCGCTGACCAGCAGCGCGATCACGATCCCGGTCCCCAGCGCCGCCAGCGAACTCAGGCCTGCGATTTTCAAGCCCTCGAGCTGGTCGTCCATCCCGGGCATCAGGTCGATCCGCTCGAACATCACGCACAGCAGCAGCGCCGCCACCCCGGAATACACGCCGGCCCGCAGCAGTTGGACGCGCTTGCGGACCTTGTGGACCGCCTGCACCGCCACCAGTCCGCAAACGAGGCTGACCGTCATGTAGAGCAACACGTCCGCCTTCGGCATCACCAGCGAGCCGAGCAGCGCGGCATAGACCGTGGAAAAGGTCCCGATGCCCCGCCCTAACAGCACCGCGTGGACCATCGGAGTCAGCGCGAAGGGGATCAGCAGGAATTTCATCTCCCCCGGCAACTGGTTGGCATCCACCATGAAGGAGATCCCGCGGACCAGCGCGATGTGGCCGGCCAGCCCCCCGAAGACCAACAGGATCCGGCCGTTGCGCTGGGAGACGACCTCGTAGTTCGCCTGCACCACCGCCACCGCCGTCGCCGCGATCACGAAGCCGAACAGCGCCCCGCGCAGGGGATCCTCGGCGAAATTCGTCACCGAGGACGACTTCAGCACCATCACGCCCACCCCCGCTGCGAACAGCAGATACAGCATGATCCGGACCCAGACGCTGCGGTCGAGGGTCAGAGCCACCGGGTTTTCGGCATGCACCCGGCGTTTGCGGCCGGACGACATGCCGCGGCGCGCGAGGCGCCAGCGTTTGAAAGCATCAATGAATCCCACGGTGAGGCAACGGGGTTGCGAAAACGGGGCCGGAGGCGTTTGGGGCCCGCCGGCGCGCAGGGCATAGGAGATTCCCCCCCCCAATGCAATGCGCAAATCCCCCCGGGGCGGGAAGTGCCAAGGGGAAGAAGTTCCAAGTGCCAGAAAACGAGAAACAGGCAGATCACGTCACTGATCGTTAAAAGCTTACAGCGGCGAACTGCGGTGCGCGTCGTAGGCCTCGATGATCCGGCCGACCACCGGGTGGCGGACCACGTCGACCCCGCTGAAGCGCACGAAATCAATGCCCGGCACCCCCGCCAGCGCCTTTTCCGCCTCGAACAGCCCGGACGGAACGTTCGGCTTCAAGTCGACCTGCGAGCCGTCGCCGGTGATCACCATCCGCGATTCCTCGCCCAGCCGGGTCAGCGCCATGAACATCTGCTCGCGGGTCGTGTTCTGAGCCTCGTCCAGGATCACGAAGGACCGCACCAAAGTCCGGCCGCGCATGAACGCCAGCGGCGCGATCTCGATCGTCCCGTCCGCCAGGTAGCGCTCGCCCTCCTCATGGCCGATCATGTCGTGGATCGCGTCGTAAAGCGGCCGCAGGTAAGGCGCGACCTTCTCCCGCAGGTCGCCCGGCAGGAAACCCAGCGCCTCCCCGGCCTCCACCGCCGGCCGCGTCAGCACCACCCGGCCCACCCGCTTTGCCTTCAGCAGCGAAAGCCCCATCGCCATCGCCAGATAGGTCTTGCCCGTCCCCGCCGGTCCGAGACCGAAAACGACGTCGTTCTTCTCCATCGCCTTCAGGTATTCGAGCTGCCGCGGGGTCTTCGGCATCACCGGCTTGCGCCCGCGGACGCCCAGCAGCCGCACCCCGGAAAGCTCCGACACCGAGCCGCCGCCCTCCGCCACCAGATCGACCGCCAACCGGAAATCCCGCGCCCCGATCACCCCGCCCTGCCGCCGCGCCTGCTCCAGGTCCGCAAACACCGCCGCACTCGCCTTCACCCCCCGCTCCGGCCCTGCGAACAAGATCCACCCGTCCCGCGTTACCGACCGCACCCCCAGTTTCTCCTCCAGATATTTCAGCTCCCGCGCATCGTTCGCGAACAGCGAATGCAGGAAAGGCGCCGTCTCATACTCCAGCTTGATCTCGGTTTCGTGGGCGGGCTCCGGGGCGGTCATCGCGCAAGCTCTAACGATCTCCCGCCTTCCGGTCAGCCGCAAAAGCACGCAAGTTCGCTCCCGGGGACCGCCGGTCTTCAGACCCCCCCCCGCCACGTCGTCGCCTCGGGTTTGCCGTGAGGCGCTTCGACGCATGGCTTTCGGCGGCTGGCGCCCTTCCGCTCGGAATGGTCGTTTTTCCGCATCGCATCTTGCAGCGAAAAGGGGGACCCTTCTCCCCACCCATCCCGTGAAGTCACTTCCATCCCAGCGATCACCCGCTCACCGGAGGGGCAGACGTGCTCACTAAAGCGGCCCGCCGCGCCGCCCGGCGGCGACGGCAAAGGCTGGGCGCACCGCCGCACGCGGTGGCCCACCATCAGCGCGGGATCGGACTGCGCTTCGCCGGGTTGTTGAAATCGGGACGCGGGGCCTGGGTGGCTTTTCTCGCGGTGCTGGGGCCCGGCCTGCTGGCGGGACTATCGGACGACGACCCGGCGGGGATCACGACCTATTCGGTGCTCGGCGCCGACTTCGGCTACCGGCTGCTGTGGATCATCCCGGCCTCGACCATCCTGCTGGTGCAGTTCCACCTGATGGCGGTCCGGCTGGGCGCGGCCACCGGCAAGGGCTTCGTCGGCATCATCCGCGAGCGCTGGGGACGCGGCGCGGGCTATTTCGCGATGGGCGGCCTGCTGTTCGCGAATTTCGGGACGATCTGCGCCGAATACGCGGGCATCTCCGCGGCCTGCGGACTGGTGGGCATTCCCTCGTGGATCAGCGCGCCGGTCGCCGGCCTCCTGATCTCGCTGATGGTGGTCCTCGGCTCGTTCCACCGCGTCGAGCGGATCCTCCTGATCGTCTCCGCCACGCTCGCGCTCTACATCGTCGATGGCTTCCTCGCCGCGCCGGACTGGGCGGCGGTGTGGCGCCACTCGACGATCCCCCACCTGCCCACCAGCCCGGCCGGCTGGATCGCCATCGCGGCGGCACTGGGCACCACGCTGGCACCCTGGGGGCTCGCCTTCATCCAGTCCTATGCAGTGGATAAGAAGATCTCCGTGGAGACCCTGCGCTGGGCCCGGGTGGACGTGGTGATCGGCTCGGTCCTGACCGGCGTGATCGGGCTGGCCATCGCGGTCGCCTGCGCGGCGACGCTGAACCGGGCGGGCGTGCACATCACCGACGCCGGCGACGCGGCGGCCGCCCTGAAACCGCTGGCAGGCCGGTTTGCGACAGTGCTGTTCGGTGCCGGGCTGCTCGGTGCCTCGCTGCTGGCGGCCGCCATCGTCCCGATTGCGACCTCCTATTCGATCGCCGAAGGCGTGGGCGAACCGGCATCGCTCGATCTCGACTCGCACCACTTCCATTGGTTCTACGCGGCCTTCGTGGGGCTGACGATCGCCGCCGTGAGCGTCGTGTCGCTGCCGGCCCTGCCGCTGATCCCGCTGATCTACACCAGCCAGGTGGTGAACGCGGTGCTGCTGCCCTTGCATGTGATCGCATTGCAACTGTTGACGAACGACCGCTCGATCACGGGTGCCGTCCGTCCCGGCCGTGCCTCCCGGGCGGCCGGCTGGGTCAGCATCGCGCTGATCCTCGCCTGCGTCGGAGCCCTCGCTTGGAGCTGGATCCGCGGCGAGTAGCCGGAAATCCGCGCCCCGATCATCCCGCTCCTGCCGCCGCGCTCGCCTTCACCCCTGCCTCCAGCCCCGCGAACAAAATCCACCCGTCCCGCGTCACCGAGCGTCCCCCCAACTTCTCAGTGCTTGGGGTCAGAGCGCTTGGGGTCAGTTCCCGCAATGGAACATCCGACATCGCAGTGGGCACGACTTCCGCCTCGGTCTCGCTTGGGGTCAGTTCCCGCAATGGAACATCCGACATCGCAGTGGGCACGACTTCCGCCTCGGTCTTTGAGATCCGCAGCGCCGAAATGGTTCCGTAGCCTCCGACAGCCCGGTGTCTTGCCGCTCAGCAACGACCGCCTGCACCCGCACGCCGCGGCTTCGCCAGCGGGGCCGCCCCGGCGTGGGAACTGCGCGAGTCGGGGGCCGCCTTGCTAGCCGCAAGAGCGACGAGCCCGTGACGGGACGGAAAGGGAGTTTCCGACGAAATTCCCAAATAGCCGGCCCGCGTGCACTGAATCGCGCCGCGGGACCGCGCCCCCGGGCTTTTCCCTTGCCATGTCGGGCTCCAGCCATTTTTTCAGACGCAAGACCTGCCCCGTGACGCTTCGCGGTGCGTCCACTTTGTGACCTTCAAGAACCCTGTGATCCCATGATCGAAGTCGAGAACCTGTCGAAACAGTTCGGAAAGAAGACCGCCGTCGATCACCTCTCGTTTTCCGTTAGGAAAGGCGAGGTGCTCGGTTTCCTCGGCCCCAATGGTGCCGGCAAATCCACCACCATGAGGATGGTCACCGGCTTCCTGCCGCCGTCCTCCGGCGACGCGAAGATTTGCGGCATCTCCATCGTCGGCAACCCCGCCGAGGCGAAACGCAAGATCGGCTACCTTCCCGAATCCGCCCCGCTCTACAATGACATGACCGTCAGCGGCTTCCTCCGCTTCTGCGCCGAGGTCCGCGGACTCTCCGGCAATACCCGCAACGACGCCGTCGAACGCGCCATCGCGACCTGCTTCCTGCAAAGCGTGGCCTACCAATCGATCGAGACCTTGTCCAAGGGCTACCGCCACCGCACCTGCCTCGCCCAGGCCCTGCTGCACGATCCCGAAGTGCTGATCCTCGACGAGCCGACCGACGGCCTCGACCCGAACCAGAAGCACGAGGTCCGCCAGCTCATCAAGCGCCTCGGCGAAACCAAGGCCATCCTGTTCTCGACCCACATCCTCGAGGAAGTCGAAGCCGCCTGCACCCGCGCCGTCATCGTCGACCGCGGCCGCATCGTCGCCGACGGCACGCCGGCCGAGCTGATCGCCAAGGGCAAAGGCTCGCTCACCGACCTCTTCCGCAAGGTCACGACGCTGGATACAGCGGCATAACAAACTGGTAATTCGGCAATTATGATATCCGGCTAATTGAGGACGAAACCTCGGCTACCCGATCTCTCAATCACCCAATCTTCCTTCCCATTTCTTCATGAAAAACGTCTGGACCATTTTCAAGCGCGAGCTCGGCAGCTACTTCAGCCACCCGATCGCTTACGCCGTCATTGTCGTCTTCCTCCTCCTCTCCATGGTGTTCGCCTTCACCCTCGGCGGCTTCATGGACGCGCAGGACGCCTCGCTGACCTATTCCTTCTTCGCCTACCTGCCCTTCGTCCTGATGGTGCTGGTCCCCGCCGTGGGGATGCGCCTGCTGGCCGAGGAACAGCGCAGCGGGACCATCGAGCTACTCGGCACCATGCCGATCCCGATGTGGAGCGTGATCTTCGGCAAATTCCTCGCCGCCGCCCTGGTCTGGCTGATCGCCCTGCTGCTGACCTTCCCGATCTGGATCACCGTCAACCAGCTCGGTGACCCCGACAACCTGACCATCCTCTCCGGCTACATCGGCGGCTTCCTGGTGGCCTGCACCTTCCTCGCCATCACCCTGCTGGTCTCCGCCTTCACCCGCGACCAGGTGATCTGCCTCATCGTGGCGGCCACCCTCTGCATCATCATCGTGCTCGGCACCTTCGATCCCTTCGTCCGCGCCTATTCCAAAGCGCTGCCCGCCGGGTTCTCCGACGCGATCACCTCGCTCGGCGTCTGGGATCACTTCATGTCCCTCGCCCGCGGCTCTTTCCGCCTGCAGGACGCCGTCTGGTTCCTTTCCATCATCCTGGCCTGCCTCACCGGCACCAGCGCCATCCTCTCCGCCAAGCGCGCCTGATCCTTTCCCAACCCCATTTCCCTTCATCCCATGAGCCAAGAAGCCAAGACTTCCCACCCGATGACCCGCGCCGTCCTGGCCCTCGTCGCCCTGGTGGTCATCGTCGTCGCCGCGAACCTGCTGGTCTCCTCCCTCGGCCTCGGCCACAAGAACGCCGACTTCACCACGGACAAGGTCCACACCCTGTCCGACGGCACCAAGGGCATCCTCAAGGAGCTCGGCGCGCCGGTCGTGGTCCGCTACTACGCGACCCGTAGTTCCGACTACATGCCGGAGGACCTCAAGCTCCACATGCGTCGCGTCGACGACCTGCTGGCCGAATACGAGAACCTCTCCGGCGGCAAGCTCCGCGTCGAGGAACTCGATCCCCAGCCCGACACCGACGCCGAAGACTCCGCCAACCTCGACGGCATCCGCGGCCAGAGCTTCGATGACCAGAACCTCTACTTCGGCTTGGCCATCTCCTGCCTCGACCGCACCTCCACCATCCCCTTCATCGACCCGAACCAGGAGACCATGCTGGAATACCAGCTCTCCCGCGCCATTTCGGAAGTCTCCCGCCCCGACAAGCCCGTCATCGGCCTGATGTCCGGCCTGCCGATCGCCGGCGAGCAGAACCCGATGATGGCGATGCAGGGCCAGCAAGGCTCGCCGCCCTGGGTCATTTACCAGCAGCTCAGCCAGTCCTACGAAGTGAAGGACCTGACCCTGACTCCGGAAAGCATCGACCCCTCCATCGACCTGGTGCTGCTCTTCCACCCCGCGGGCATCACCCCGGAGGCCGAGTTCGCCATCGACCAGTATCTGCTCGGCGGCGGCACCGTGGTCGCCTGCCTCGATCCCTTCTCTGTCGCCGCGCAGATGTCCCAGCCCGCCAACCCGATGATGGGTGGCGGCGGAGCCCTGACCGCGTCCACGCTTCCCACCTTGCTCGGTGCCTGGGGCGTCTCGATGAACACCCAGGTGCTGGCCGATGAAAAGTATCAGACCACCATGGGCGGCAACCGTCCCGGCGTCGCCGTGCTCACCATCCCGCAGGAGGGCATGCCGCAGAAAGACAACGTGATCACCCGCGACCTCACCAGCCTGACCTTCTTCCTGCCCGGCGGCCTGACCAAGACCGGCACCGGCGGCGTGGCCATCAACTCGCTCGTCAAATCCTCCGACAAGGCCGGCTTCGTCGATTCGATGAAGGCCTCCCAGCTCGACCCGCGCCTCGCCACCACCTTCCGCGGTGAAAAGGCCTACGACGTGGTGATGCACCTCGCCGGCAACTTCAAGTCCGCCTTCCCCAAAGGCAAGCCGGGCAGCGAGGAAGCCGCCAAGGAAGAAGAAAAGAAGGACGACAAACCCGCCGAGGGCGAAGCGAAGCCCGAGGAAAAGAAAGAAGAAAAGCCGACTCATCTCGTCGAGGCGACCAAGCCCGGCAACGTCTTCCTGATCTCCGATATCGACGCCTTCTTCAACCAGTTCGCCTACCGCGTGCAGAACTACGGCCCCGGCATGCAGGTCGCCCAGCAGATCAACGGCAACGCTTCCCTGCTCTTCAACATCATCGACCAGGCAGCCGCCTCGACCCACCTGATCGGTGCCCGCAGCCGCGCCGCGATCGCCCGGCCGTTCACCAAGATCAAGGAACTCGAAGCCGAAGCCAACAAGCGCGTCGGGACCAAGATCCAGGAATTCGAAAAGCAGGCCGAGGAAGCCCAGAAGAAACTGGCCGAACTTCAATCCCAGAAGGCCGCCGGCTCGGAACTCTATCTCTCCCCTGAACAGGAGGCCGAGATCCGCACCCTCCGAAAGCAGGAGGTCGATGCCCGCAAGGAAGTTCGCGAACTCCAGAAGGACCTCAAGCGTGACAAGGACAAGCTCGCCGGCAACGCGATGCTCGCCAACATCTTCATCATGCCGCTGCTCGTCATCCCGCTCGGCATCGGCCTCTTCGTGAAACGCCGCGGCGCCACCCGCGCCCGCTAATTAACCCTCATTCTCTAACATTAACTTCCTCCAGTCATGAGCAAACGCCAAGTCGTTGTCCTCTGGATCCTCGCCATCCTCCTCGCCGCCGCCGCCTTCTTCGTCCGCTCCGGAAATTCCAAGGGCTTCGAGAGCAAGACCCAGCGAGCCCGCGGGGCCACCCTGCTCGCCGATTTCCCCGCCACCGAAGTGGCGAAGATCGAGGTGAAATCCGCCGACAAGTCCTCCACCCTGGTCCGCAAGGACGGCAAGTGGACCGTCGCCGAGCGCGAGAACTACCCGGCCAATACCACCACCATCAACGATTTCCTCCGCACCCTCGCCGAAGTGAAGGTGACCGACGGCATCGAGGCCGAGCCTTCCTTCGCCCCGCGCTTCGGCATGGATCCCGCCGCCACCGATGAAAAGGAGCGCGGCACCGATGTCGTCCTCTCCAACGACGCCGGCACCGAACTCGCCCGCCTCACCCTCGGCAAGAACCTCGAAGCCGCGTCCGACCCGATGGCCGGGATGATGGGCGGCGGCGGGGCTTCCGGCCGCTTCGTCCGCAACCACGCCGACGAGTCCGGAGTCTACAAGGTCAGCGAGGTCTTCCCGACCCTCACCGCGGAGCCCCAGCGCTGGCTCGACGAGGCCTTCCTCAAGATCGAGAAGATCAAGGCGATCACCGTCAGCCCCGCCGCCAAGCCCACCGAAGTCGCGTGGAAAGTCACCCGCGCCGACGAGGTCGCCGAGTTCACCCTCGAAGGCTCCAAGGCAGGCGAGGCGCTCGACAGCAACGCAACCTCGCCGCTCAAGAGCCTCTTCTCCTACGCCCGTTTCGACGACGTGGTCTCCAAGGACGGCATCGACAAGATCGCCAAGCCGCTGGAGACGAAGACCGTGAAGATCGAAACCCTCGAAGGCTTCACCTACACCCTGACCGTCACCCCGACCGAGGCCGAAAAGCCGAAGGAGAACGACCCCGAAGCCGCCCCGCCGGAGGAAGCCTTCCTGATCACCGCCGAAGTCGCCGCCGAGATCCCCGCCGAGCGCAAGAAGGAGGACAAGGAATCCGAAGACGACGCCAAGGCCAAGGACAAGGCCTTCGCCGACCGCAAGGCCGAGTTGGAGAAGAAGCTCGCCACCGAAAAGGCTTTCGCCGGCCGCACCTTCAAAGTCAGCCGCTACGTCGTCGAAGCCCTGCTCAAGGACCGCGCCGCCCTGATCAAGCAGCCCGAAGCCCCCGCCGCCGCCGGCAATCCCGCCCCAGGTCGCCTGCCGCCGGGCTTCCCCGGTGGCCAACCCGGCGGGCTGCCACCAGGCTTTCCCGGAGGTCAGCCTGGCGTCGCCACTCCGCCGGTCCGCCGCCCGGTCGAGGCCGTCACCCCGCCGATCGCCATTCCACCGCTGGAAGAGGAACCTGCTGAAGAGCAGCCCAAGCCGGAAGACGGCCCACCGGCCGAGAACGGACAGTGATTTCCCAAAGGGCGGCCCCGGCCGCCCTTTTTCGTTCCGCGGAACGAACGGCGCAGCGGACCGCGGAATTCAAGTTCACTCGAGTCCGCGGACCCTTGGACGCGATCCCATCTAGCACCCGCCATTCCGAAACCTGCCCTTGCCGCTTCCCGCGAAAACTGAACAATCACCTGCGACCCGATGAAATCCTTTTTCGGCCTGCTCCTCGCCTTGCTCATCCTCGTCGCCGTCATCGGCTCCGGGGCCGCGATCTGGTATTTGAGCGACACCGCGGAATTCTCGCGGAAGGACGCTCCGGCAAAGCCCTGACCTCAATCCGGGCACCCGTCCTTTTCGGACTCCCCGCAGCAGGAACCCAGGGCGTGGAGGCAAGACGCGCACCAGTTCCTCCCCTCGATCTCGATCTCGGCTTCCTGCCCGCAAGTGTCGCAGGCCCCGGGCACGTCGGGCCCCGTCTTCTCCGGCTTGCCGGGCGGCCCAGCATCTTGCAGGGCGTCCATCATTCGCCTCCCTCTCCCGCAGCCTCGCCGCGGATCAACTCGTCCAGAGCCGGATCCTTCTTCCGCAATGCCTCCACTTCCTCGATCAGCTTGGCATTCACCGGCTCCGTCTTTTGTTTCCCTGCCTTCCCGTAGGCCTTTGCCACTTCCCGTCGAAGATGCTCCTTCATCTCGGCCTCCTTTCCCGAAACCAGGCCGTCGAGCAGCGCCACATTCATCAAGTCGCTCGTCGATATCTGCTCGCCGACGACCTTCACCGCCGTTTTGGAAGAAAGGACCGCTTCCTTGAGTTCCTCCGCCGTGATCCCACCACTTCCGGCGACCTCCGAAACCGCCTCGTTGAACTGCACCCACTGATCCAGCGACATCCGCAACCGGTCGTCATCGAGCCCGTTTTCCTGCTGGACCCGCCGCAGCAAGGCCGCCACCTCGGGCGAGACTCCGGCCGCTTCCGGCTTCTTCTTCTCACAGGAGCCGAACGCCACCACACAGAGCACCGAAATCGCGAGCCTTGGAATCATCGGGGAACGCTACCGAGTCGCCGCGGACAGGGCAACGTGGATCGCCGGAATAGCCTCGGACAACCGCATCCCGGTGCCGGAGTTCGAACTCGATTCGGGAGCAGGATCTCAACCGCCAAATCACGCGAAAAGGCGCGAAATCTTCAATGCAGGAATCCAAACCGCCTTTGGCTGTTCAAATTTCGCGCCCTTTCGCGCGATTTCGCGGTCAGGCATCCCGCTGAGCAGCTCCTACCGGTTCGTTTGCCCAGGCGTATCCCCGACCCACCGCAAAGAGTCTCCACCCCGACCTTGAAAGCCCGGCCACAACCGCCACGTTTCCCGCCTGCCGCATGACCATCCCGCGCTCCATCGCCCTGCTGATCGCCCTGACCCTCGCCGGCCGGGCCGATGACTTCGCGAACAAGGCGACGCCCCTGCTTTCGAAATACTGCTTCGAATGCCACGGCGAGAAGACCCAAAAGGGCGGGATCGAGGTCCACCAGCTCAACTCCGCCGACGCCGCCCTGCGGCACCACCGCTTCCTCGAGAACATCGCGAAACAGGTCGAGTCCGGCGACATGCCGCCCGATGACGAAGACGTGCTGCCCACCGATGCGGAGCGCGAGGCGCTGGTCGACGAGATCCGCTCCGTCCTCAAGAAACTCAAGACCGGTAACTTCCCGCGCAACCCCGGCCGCACCACCGTCCGCCGCCTCAACCGCAACGAATACAACAACACCGTCCGCGACCTCTTCGGCATCGACTTTCTGCCCGGCAACGATTTTCCGTCCGACGGGGCCGGTGGCGAAGGCTTCGACAACGTCGGCGACGCGATGTTTGTCCAGCCGTCGCTGATGGAGAAATACCTCGCGGCTTCGAAGAAGGTCATCACCTCGATCTACGACGACCCGAAGCACCTCGCCCGCGTCATCGTCGCCAAGCCCGGCGACAAGACGCCGCCCGACAAGGCCGCGCGCACCGTCCTCCTGACCCACGCCTCGCTCGCCTTCCGCCGCCGTGTCACCGACGAGGACCTCGCGCCGCTGCTCGCCCTCTTCGGCAAGAAACTCGCCGCCGGATCTACCTACGAAGAAGCCCTTCGCCCATCCCTCCAGGCACTGCTCGTCCATCCCTCCTTCCTGTTCCGGATCGAGGCCGACCAGCCCGGCAAGTCGGAGTGGAAGATCGATGACTTCGAGCTCGCCACCCGCCTCTCGTATTTCCTCTGGGCCTCGATGCCCGACCGCCGCCTGCTCAAGCTGGCCGACGAAGGCAAACTCTCCGATCCCGTCACCCTGCGCGCCGAGGCCCAGCGGATGATCCTCGACCGCCGCTCCGAAACCCTCGCCCGCCACTTCGCCGGCCAGTGGCTCGGCTTCGAGGAACTCCGCGAAGTCACCCAGCCCGACACCACTCGCTTTCCGACTTTCACGCAAAGCCTCCGCGTCGCGATGTATCGGGAGTCGGTCGAGTTCTTCAACCACCTGGTCCGCGCCAACCGCCCCGCCACCGAGCTGATCCACTCCGACTACACCTTTGCCAATGGCGAACTCGCCAAGCATTACGGCATCGGAGGCGTCACCGGCAGCCAGCTCCAGCGCGTCGCCCTTTCCGACCCGAACCGCGGCGGCGTCATCGGCCAGGCCGCCATCCTGACTGCCACGTCCATGCCACTGCGCACCAGCCCGGTGAAGCGCGGCAAATGGATCCTCGACACCCTCCTCGGCACCCCGCCGCCGCCTCCCCCGCCCGATGCCGGCGTGCTGCCCGGCGACGACAAATCGACCGAGGGCCTGTCGTTCCGCGAGACCCTGGAAATCCACCGCACCAAGGCCTCCTGCGCCGGCTGCCACGAGAAAATCGACCCGCTCGGCTTCGGGCTCGAGAACTTCGACGCCATCGGCCGCTGGCGGACCAAGGACGCCAATGGCAAGCCCGTCGATTCCCTCGCCACCTTGCCCGGCGACATCACCTTCTCCTCGCCCAAGGAACTCAAGGACCTGCTCCTTTCCTCCGACGAACTTTTCCTGCGCAATCTCGCCCGCAAAATGCTAGCCTACGCCCTCGGCCGGCCGCTGGAGTATTACGACGAACCGGTCGTCACCGACCTCGTCACCAAGCTTCGCAAGGACGACTTGAAGATGCAGACCCTCATCCTTTCCGTCATCGAATCCTCGCCCTTCCAGAACCGCAGCGCGAAGAGATAGAGCAGCCGGATGGCAGATAGGAGATCCCCTGCCTTTTCATCTACCATCTACGATCTACCATCTACCATCTACCATCTCATCTCCATGGCCAACATCCAAACCCAGAACTGGCTCATGCCACGCCGCAGCTTCCTTCGCGGCGCCGGTGCCACGCTCGCGCTGCCTTTCCTCGATGCGATGCGTCCCCTGATGGCCGCCGGTTCTTCGGGCTCCCACCCCGTCCGCATCGCCCTGCTCTACATGCCGAACGGCGTGCGCCAGGACCGCTGGACGCCGGAGGGCGATGGCTCGCGCTTCAAACTCTCCCCCATCCTCTCGCCGCTCGAAAAACACCGCGAGGAGCTGCTCGTTCTAACAGGACTCCAGAACAAGGCCTCCTTCTCCGGCGACGGCCACTACGTGAAGACCGGCGGCTGGCTGACCGGCACCACCATCACCAAGACCACCGGCTCCGACATCGCGGCCGGCGGCGTCTCGATGGACCAGATCGCCGCCCAGCAGATCGGCCAGCGGACCAAGCTGCCCTCGCTCGAACTCGGCACCGAAGCGGTCGCCACCGGCATCGATACCAACGTCAACTACACCCGCCTCTACGCGTCCCACATTTCCTGGAAAACCTCCACCGTCCCGCTGCCCTGCGAGATCAACCCGCGGGTCGCCTTCGACCGCCTGTTCCGCAGCCGCTCGAAGGGCGGCGAGAAGCAGGCGGCCGATGACAAGTCGGTGCTCGACCTGATCCGCGACGATACCAAGCGGCTCCAGTCGAAGCTCGGCGCTTCCGACAAGAACAAGCTCGAGCAGTACCTCGAATCGATCCGCGAGGTCGAACGCCGCATCGAGGCCGAGGCCAGCTTGCTCGGCGCCGGCGAAAACCTCCCGCCCGAACTTCTCAAGCAGATGGACGCCCTCGACAAGCGGATCTCCAAGGCGATGGGCAAGGCCAGCCGCGAGGAAGAACTCAACTCCCGCCCGCGCTTCGACCACGGCGAGCATTGCCGGATCATGATGGACCTGATGGTTCTCGCCTTCTGGTCGGACTCCACCCGCGTCTCGTCCTTCATGTTCGGCAACGACGTCACCGGCCGGAATTTCTCCTTCCTCGAAGGCGTCAACGGCGGCCACCACGACCTCTCCCACCACAGCAACGACGGCAAGAAGCTCGACCAGTACGAGAAGATCAACCGCTGGCACGTCGAGCAGTATGCCTACATGCTCGACCGGATGAAGGACATCAAGGAAGGCGAGGGCAGCCTGCTCGACCACTCGATGGTCGCCTTCGGCTCGCCGATCCGCGACGGCAACTCCCACAATCCGCGAAACGTCCCGATCGTCGTCGCCGGCGGCGGCAAAGCCGGCCTCAAGACCGGCAAGCACGTCGTTTTCGAGGAAGGCACCCCGCTCTGCGGCCTGTGGATCAGCATGCTCGAGACCGCCGGCGTCAAAGCCAACGACCTCGGCGACGCCTCCGACGGTCTCCGCGGCATCTCCTGAGTTTGCAGCCCAATTGGGGGGAGCCTCGATTTCAGCGCGACGGCTTCTCGCCGCCGGATGGCCCGGTTTCCCTTTGGTTGGTTTCTTTGAGGACCTCATACAGGTCCCGGATCATCTCGTCGGAGTGCGGGAAGGTGTGGAACCGCCCTGATCGCGGTCGAATCGAAAGTTCCATTGCCCGCGCCCGATTGGCACTTGGCAGCTTTCCGCGGGAACTTCACGCTCCGGGCATGGAATCCCACGAATGGCGCGAACGCTCCGAAGAAGGCCTGCGTTTCTGGCGCGCGACCCGCCATGCCGGCAGATGGACCTTTCAGACGACCCTCAAGACCGATCCGGAGTGGAATCCCATCGACCCGGTCCCGCGCGAAGTCTGGGAAGCCCTCCGCGACGTCCTTTGGCGGAAATACCAGCGCAAGCGCTGCCCTTGGGAATGGGTCGTCCAGATCGACAAGCTGCTGGAAGAGGAATACAGCTAGCCGCACATGGATCATCAAATCGAGCGCCGGCCCGGGCTCCGCGGATCAATCTGGTCCGACCGGGGCAAGAATTCGCCGTCCGGGACCGTTCTGGGGCGCATGCACCGTGGTTTGATCATCGGATGGACCCTCGCCCTGCCGGCACTTGCTGAAACGGAGATCCGCTACGGCCGGGACATCCGCCCGATCCTCTCCGACAAGTGCTTCTTCTGCCACGGCCCCGACCCGAAGACCCGCGAGGAGGACCTGCGCCTCGACCTCCGCGACGAGGCCATCGCCGCCAAGGCCTTCATTCCCGGGAATCCGGAGAAGAGCAAACTGATCAAGCTGATCAACGCCACCGATGAGGACGACCTCATGCCGCCGCCGGAGAGCCACAAGTCCCTGAGCGCCGCGGAGAAGAAACTGCTGCACGACTGGATCGAAGCCGGTGCCGAATACGAGCCGCACTGGGCCTACATGGCACCGGAACGCGAGCCCGGGCAAAGCATCGACACCGTGGTCTCCCGCGATCTGGCCAAGCGCGGCCTCGATTTCGCCCCGCCGGCCGACCCGTCCACCCTGCTGCGGCGCCTGCACTTCGATGTGACCGGCCTGCCGCCGTCGCCGGAACAGGTGGCCGCCTTCCAACAAGCCCACGCCAAGGATCCGGAGGCGGCGATCCGTGAGGTCGTCGACCAACTGCTCGCATCGCCCCATTTCGGCGAGCGGATGGCGGTCTCCTGGCTCGATGTCGTCCGCTATGCCGACACCGTCGGCTACCACGGCGACAACGACCGTTCCGCGTCCCCCTATCGCGACTACGTCATCGACGCCTTCAACAGCGACAAACCCTTCGACCAATTCACCCTCGAGCAGATCGCCGGCGACCTGCTTCCCGATGCCACGCTTCCCCAGAAGATTGCCGCATCCTACAACCGCCTCAACGCGATCTCCAAGGAAGGCGGTATCCAGGACGCGGAATACCTCGCGAAGTATCAGGCCGAGCGGGTGCGCACCACCTCCGCCGCCTGGCTGGGCTCGACCATGGCCTGCTGCGAATGCCACGACCACAAGTTCGATCCCTTCACCGCCCGGGACTTCTACTCCTTCGCCGCCTACTTCAGCGACATTCTGGAAAAAGGTGCCTGGAACAACGAGGGCAGTTATCAGGAAGACATCTCGAAATGGACGTCGCAAGGCGTGACCTTCGACGAGTGGGGCCCGCTTCTCCTCACCGCCTCTCCGGAGCAGCAAACCCGGCTCGATGAACTCGACGCCGGGATCGCCCGGCTCCGCGCAGAGCTTGCCCCCAAGGCAAAGCCCACGCCCGAATTGGCGGCCCTGGACAAGGAGCGCAACGCCCTTCTCCGCGCCATCCCCTCCGTCCCCGCCACCATTTCCGCGAAACCGCGCGACATCCGCCTCCTCAACCGCGGCGACTGGACGGACAAGTCCGGCCCGCTCGTCTCTCCCGCCACCCCCGCCTTTCTCACCGCCGGCACGGTCGATCCCTCGACGCGCCCGACCCGCCTCGACCTCGCGAAATGGATCGTCGCCAAGGAGAATCCCCTCACCGCCCGCGTCTTCGCCAACCGGCTGTGGGCCCGGCTGTTCGGCACCGGTCTTTCGAAAGACAGCGGCGACTTCGGCCTGCAGGGCGAATACCCGAGCCACCCCGAACTGCTCGATTGGCTGGCGCTCGAGTTCACCGGGAACCAATGGAGCGTGAAGCACCTGATGCGCACCATCCTCCTCTCGCGCACCTACCAGCAGTCTAGCACCCCGACGCCCGCGCTGGCGGAGACCGATCCGCAAAACCGCCTGCTCGCCCGCCAGAGCCAGCTCCGCCTTCCGGCCGAACTCATCCGCGACAACGCCCTCGCCGTCTCCGGCCTGCTCCATCCCGCGATCGGCGGCCCCAGCGCCAAGCCCTACCAGCCGGCCAAATACTACCGCCACCTCAACTTCCCGCCGCGGGAATACCAGGCGGACAGCGGCCCCCAGCTCTACCGCCGGGGACTTTACACCCACTGGCAGCGGACCTTCCTGCACCCGATGCTCAAGGCCTTCGACGCCCCGGCCCGCGAGGAATGCACCGCCGACCGCGCCATCTCGAACACCCCCCCTGCAGGCCCTGAACCTGCTGAATGACCCGGCCTTCACCGAAGCCGCCCGCGCCCTGGCCACCCGCCTGCTCCAGGAGCCCGGAGGCGAAACCAACCTCGTCGCCCGCGCCTGGCTCCGCTGCCTCGGCCGCCCCCCCCCCCCCCCCCCCCCCACAAAAAACCCCCCCACCCCCCCACCCCACCCCACGCCGCACCAACCCCCCCCCCCCCCCCCCCCCCCCCCCCCCCCCCCCCC
>Ga0247843_1002226_pt1 | contig 36134 bp, 26 predicted proteins | sample LaCruzMarch2017__FD_192420 | JGI IMG/M metagenome (GOLD analysis project Ga0247843, IMG submission 192420) | Freshwater microbial communities from meromictic Lake La Cruz, Castile-La Mancha, Spain - LaCruzMarch2017_8m | ecosystem: Environmental > Aquatic > Freshwater > Lake | place: Spain... | reverse complement strand
TTGCCTTTCATTACAACGCTAACCCAGCATTTTCGGGCCCTTTTGTCTAGCACTGGTTCTCTTCAAGCCATTGCAATGGATCCACAGCCTCAAGCCAATCGCCCTATCGAATTCCCATTATTGGGAATTCGAGCATTGTCACAATTCGCGGCCCTGCTAGTGTGACAGGGTGATCAACAGCTCATGAAAACGATGCCCCTGCCGAATGCTTTCGCCGAGACCCTCCGCGAGACCTTGGAAGAATGGCCCGCCAGCCAGAAGGAGATCTCCGAGGCCACCGGCATTCCTGTCGCCCGTCTGTCCGAGATGAAGAGCGGCAAGCGCCGCTGCACGCCGGAGTATGACCTGCGGCTCTCGCGGTACTTCTCGATGGAACCGGGTTTCTGGATGCGGCTGCAACTCAATTTCGAAATGCAGCGCGCCCGGATCGAACTCGGGAAACGCATTGAGGCCGAAGTGAAACCGGCCGCGTGATCTGCGGGGCGTCCCGGATGACTCTCGGATGTCGGACTTGGTGACGTCAGCGCGCTCGACCTGATCTCAATTATGACTACAACTGTTGCTGAGCCCGCGACTCAATCGTTGCCGGATGTCTTCTGACCCATCACCATCATCCATGCCCACGCCAATTCCAGCAGCGCCGACACGAAGCGGCATTCGCGTTGATGCGGTGCGGATTGCCAATTTTCGTTCCCTCCGTAATGTGGAGGTGGAACTGGGTGATATTGCGCTTCTGGTGGGCATGAACAATGCCGGCAAGACTTCCTTTCTCAAGGCGCTCCATCTTGCGCTGGGAGCTGATCGGCGCACGGTTTTGACTGATGACTTCTACGCGAATCCTAACGGCGGCGCTGCGGATGCGATCCTGATCGACGTCCGTATCGTTCCCGTGGGTGACGATGGCAAACGGACGGCAAGCTTCAATCAAGCGTGGATTGACAATGACCTGGGTGGAAGGGGGCTCATCAATCCCGACAGCAACGACCGGGAGTTTGTGGCGTTCCGCACCCGGATCACCCGGGATGCAGTGAAGAACGATTTTCTGTTGGAGCGGAAAAGCTTGGCGGAGTGGCCGGATTTCACCTCATGGCAGCAGGTTCAGCCCGGGAGTCGTGTGCCGCGTTTCGAACAGTTGGCCTCGTTCTTCATCGATGCCCAGCGCGATGTGGTCGGCGATCTTCGTTCCCGATCATCCTACATGGGCAGGTTGCTTTCGAAGATCGAAATCCCCGAGAATGCAATCGCGGATCTTGAGGAGCGATTGCGCCTACTGAACGACGACATCGTTTCTCAAAGCGAGGTGCTGAGTCACATCCGCACGGTACTCGCAGGACTCAATCGCACGGTGCCCGCCTTCGGTGAGGGTGTGGAAATCAACCCGGTAAGCAAGAAGATGAGTGAACTGATGAAAGGCGTAGGGGTGCAGTTCGCCGACAGCGATGGTTCGAGCTTCCCTTTGGAATCCCACGGCATGGGTACGCGGAGCTGGGCCTCGCTGCTCAGCTTTGATGCCTACATTTCTTGGACCGCCCGGCTTGCGGAGAGGCAAGGCCTACCGTTCCACCCCGTGCTTTTTCTCGAAGAGCCGGAAGCCCATTTGCACCCCAACGCGCAACGCTCGGTCTATGGTCAGCTCGGCCAAGGAAGCGGCCAGCGCATCGTCAGCACCCACTCACCCTATGTTGCCGGTCAGGCGGAGTTGGGATGCCTTCTGCATTTCGCCAAGAATGGAGCAGAAACGCGCGTGCGACGGATTCCAGTGGGTGACATCGAGGACGACGATCAGCGAAAAATCCGCCGGGAGATCATGCGCACGCGCGGCGAATTGCTTTTCGCCAGCGCCGTTGTCCTCTTCGAAGGCGAAACCGAAGAACAGGCCCTACCAATGTTCGCTCGACATCATTGGGGACAATACCCCTTCGAGCGTGGCGTGGCTTTCGTCGGTGTCGGCGGTGATGGGAATTATGCGCCGTTCTTGAGGGTTTTTGAGGCCATGGAGATTCCTTGGTTCATTTTCAGCGACGGGGAGCCCAATGCTCACGCCAAGGTAGGGCGCTCGCTGGCAGCAGTTTCCCTCGTGCTTCCAGATACACGCGTTTGCCTTTTGCCCAATAACCAAGCTATTGAAGGGTATTTGATGGATGTCGGGTATGAGGCTGAGTTGAAGAATGCTGTAATCGAGTATTACGGGCCTTATGACACTCCGGAGGACCGGGGACGCAAGATCCAAGAGGTGCAAAGATGGCAAGAGGCGGAACTCAGGCGCTTCCTAGGGGTCAAACGTCACAAGACCCGAATGGCATCCCGTTGGGCATCTGCCATACTAGCTTGCGGTGATGCCCGTTCGATTCCACCAGCAGTACGAGACCTTTTGGACCGGATTGACCAGTGCCTGAACATAAACCCGCCACAAGCCCAGCCATGACCCCGAACCTTTCTCCGGCGCAGCGGGAAATCGTCGAAGCGGAGGACGCCCACTACCTTGTGGTGGCCTCGGCTGGCAGCGGCAAGACGCGCGTTCTGACCGAGCGGGTGCGCCATCTGCTGGAAGTGCGGAGAATCAGGTCTCGAATTCTTGCTCTGACCTTCACCAACAAGGCCGCCGAAGAAATGCGGCAGCGCTTGCGCGCTGTGCCGGACCTTTCCGAGCGTTCCTACATCGGCACCATCCACAGCTTCTGCCAAAGTCTGATCGAGGCCCACTGCAATGTCATCGGATATCCGAGGATGCCGGCGATCCTAGAGCGCGAGAGCGACCGCATTGCGATGCTGGAGGAGGTCTTTACCCAAAGCGCGGAACTCAGCGGCTACTTGCGGAAGCAGCAAACACCGAAGGAAAAGCGGGCGTTTCTCTACGGCGTCCTGGAGAAAATCAGCCTCTGCAAACGGGACTGGAGTAAGTATGCCGCAATCTCCGAAGGCGAGTGGGAAAGCTCGGAAGAAGCGCAGGTCTTCCTCGAATACCAGCGCCATCTATCGAGCCAGGGCGTCATCGATTTTGACGACATCTTGATTGTCGCCTATCGCATTCTCTCTGAACGCCCCGCAATCGCCGCGATCTACAACCGGACCTACCGTTACCTTTTTGTCGATGAGGCCCAGGATCTGAACCCTGTTCAGTATGCTTTGGTCCGCATCCTAGGAGAAGGCGCGGCATCAGTCCTTCTTGTCGGCGACCCCAACCAGGCCATCTACGGCTTCAACGGGTCCAGCAAGGATTTCATGCTGAAGGATTTTAGAGAGGACTTCTCGGCGAAACGAGTGGTCCTGCGCGAGAACTACCGTTCTTCCAAAGCGGTGATTCGAGCAGCCAACGGCCTCTATGCAGATAGCATCGACTCGGAGAGCGCCGCCCTGAATGGAGAATTGCAAGTCGTGCCTTGCGCCGATGAGGAGGATGAAGCCCGGTGGGTTCAGGAGAAGATCACGAGCTTGCTGACTCGTGGGACTCATCAGGATATCGAGGGAACCATCACGCCTGACCGCATCGCCGTCCTTGCCCGCAATCGCTACGTGTTTGGGCCACTGCAAGAAGTGCTGGAAGCACAGGAGATCGATTACCATCTCCGCCTTCCCGGCGGCGGGTCGGCCTTGGAGTCCGACCTCGGAAGATTGTTCGATCTAGGCATTCGCATCCTCGTGAATCCGAAAAATCGCCTGAACCTCGACGACTTGAAACGCCGACTCAACGTTCTCGGGACCTCATCAACAAGTTCGGATGATCCTCTCGACTTACTCAAAGCCGTGTGCCGATCGGCGAAGGAATCTGCTCGCCTTGTGTGCGAGCCGATGGTTGAGGCATGGAGCCTGCTCCACTCCGATGTAAACCGATTCGCGCGCGCGCTCGACCTTCTCGAGACGAGTGTGAACCAGTGGGAGATCGGAGCCGAATTTCCATCCGAAGCGCGAGCGCTCGCGCTTGCGGACATTGGATTTTTGCGCGGTGTCTGGCGAAATTACACCGGTCGCTCGACGAAGGAGGATCGGAGCCTCGGGCAGTTCCGGAACCAAATGGCGACGGGAGAAACCGTTCCCAATGTCGAAGGTCGAGGCGTGACTTTGGCGACGGTGCACGCGGTCAAGGGGCTGGAGTATGATATAGTGTTCATCGTCGGCATGGTCGAAGGAGGTTTTCCCGATTACCGCGCCGTGAAAGCCGGCACATCCGCTTTGACCGAGGAAAAGAATGACGCATTCGTCGCGGTGACGCGGTGCAAGCGACTCCTCTACCTCACCTGGCCACAGTCGAAATTTATGCCTTGGGACAAGGATAACCGGGTTGCGCAACGGAAGTCCCGTTTTCTGGTTGAGATCGAACGCGGGAACTCGCCCTACGGATTGCCATCTGCGCCTTTCAAGGTTGCGGAAGATCCTCCCGAATACCCACGGCGAGTCCAGTAGCCGACGTGATGGTCCCAGGGATAGGTCTCACTCGCCAAAGCGTCTTCCAGATTCACCCCAAAATCCCCTTCACCACCTTCCCATGGACATCGGTGAGCCGGAAGTCGCGGCCTTGGAAGCGGTAGGTGAGGCGTTCGTGGTCGAGGCCTAACAGATGCAGGATGGTCGCCTGGAGGTCGTGGATGTGGACCTTGTCGGCGGTGACGCTGAAGCCGAGTTCGTCGGTCTCGCCGTAGGTGAATCCTCCCTTCACGCCGCCGCCGGCGAGGAAGATCGAGAAGGCGTCCGGGAAGTGGTCGCGGCCGAGGATGGCGCTGCCGGCGGTGCGGCCTTCGCGGAAGGGCGTGCGGCCGAATTCGCCGCCCCAGACGATGAGCGTGTCGTCGAGCAAGCCGCGCTGCTTGAGGTCGCGGATCAATGCTGCGACGGGCTTGTCGGTACGCTTCATCTTCTCGGTCAGGCCGCCGCGGATGTCCTCGTTGCCGTTGGTGCCGTGGAAGTCCCAGCCCCAGTCGAAGAGGTGGACGAAGCGCACGCCTTGCTCGAGCAGGCGGCGGCCGAGCAGGCAGTTGTTGGCGAAGCTGGAATCGCCGGGGACCGCGCCGTAGTCGTCGAGCGTGGCCTTTGATTCGCGGGAGATGTCCATGACTTCCGGCACGCTGGCCTGCATGCGGAAGGCGAGTTCATACTGGGCGATGCGGGTGGCGGTTTCGGGGTGGCCGAGTTGGCTTGCTTGCTCCTGGTTGAGGTCGCGCAGGGCGTCGAGCGTCTTGCGGCGCAGGGCGCGGTCCATGCCCGGAGGATCGCCGACGTAAAGAACGGGGTCGCCCTTCGATCGGCACTGCACGCCTTGGAAGACCGAGGGGATGAAGCCGGTGCCCCAGCAGCTCTGGCCGCCGCTCGGTTGCACTCCGCTGCTGATCAGCACGACGAAGCCGGGCAGGTTCTCGTTTTCCGAACCGAGGCCGTAGGTCACCCACGAACCCATCGACGGCCGGCCCTGGCGCGGCGAGCCGGTGTAGAGCAGCAGCTCGGCCGGGGCGTGGTTGAACTGGTCGGTGTACATCGACTTGATCACGCACATCTCGTCGGCGATGCCGTGGAAGTTCGGGATCGCGTCGGACATCCAGATGCCGCCCTTGCCGTGCTGCTTGAAGGTGCGCGGCGTGCCCATCAGCTTCGGCGTGCCGGCGGTAAAGGCGAAGGTCTTGCCTTTGACGAACTGGTCGGGCGCGTCCTGGCCGTCGCGCTTCACCAGCTCCGGCTTGTAGTCGAAGAGATCGAGGTGCGGCGGTCCGCCCGACATGTGGAGGTAGATCACGCGCTTCACCTTGGCCGGTCCCGGCGCGGGGCGGGCGGCGAGGGGATTGTCGCTTGGCTTGCCCTGGGCTAGGGCCTGCAGGGCGATGGCACCGAGGCTGAACTGGCCGGCATCGCGCAGGAAATGGCGGCGGGTCAGGTGCTGGAGATGGTCGAAGCGAGGGTTCATGGGCGTCACCGTTTGAGCAGGGTTTCGTCGAGATTGAAAATCACACCGGCGACCGCGGTCCACGCCGCGAGCTCGGTGGGATCGGCGCCGGCCGGCAGCGGGCCGATCGGGACGGTCGCCATCTCGGCGGCCTTCTTGGGATCCTTTTGGTAATCCGCCAGCAGCTCCTCGCGCAGATCTAACAGACGCTTCAGCTCATTGTCCGATGGCGGTCTTGAAAGCACGCGGCGGAAGCCTTCGCGGATCACCTGGTCAGGCGGTGAAGCATGAGCGGTGAGACGGCGGGCGAGCGCTTGGGCGGCTTCGACATAGACCGGGTCGTTGAGTAGTACGAGTGCTTGGAGCGGGGTGTTCGAGCGGTCGCGGCGGACCGTGCAGACCTCGCGGCTCGGGGCATCGAAGGTGGCCATCGACGGGTAGGGGCTGGTGCGCCGCCACTCGGTGTAAAGCGCGCGCCGGTGCTGGTCGCCGCCGGTGCTGGTCTGCCAGTCGAGCCCGCCGCCGAAGGCCGCGGAAAGGCCGAGGGCGGGGCGGACCGGACGGACCGAGGGGCCGAACATCACGGGCGACAGGAGCCCGCTGGCGGCGAGCGCCTGGTCGCGGACCATCTCGGCAGTGAGCCGGACGCGCGGACCGCGGGCGAGCAGGCGGTTGTCGGGATCGCGTTCGGCCATGCCGGACTCGATCTTCGACGACTGGCGGTAGGTCTCCGACGTCACGATGAGCCGGATGAAGCGCTTGATGTCCCAGCCGCTGCGGACGAGATCGACCGCGAGCCAATCGAGCAGTTCGGGGTGGGTCGGCGCGTCGCCTTGCGCGCCGAATTCCTCGCTGGTCCGCACGATGCCGATGCCGAACAGCGATTCCCAGTAACGGTTGGCGATGACCCGGGCGGTCAGCGGGTTGGCGGGATCGACCAGCCAGCGGGCGAGGGTGAGGCGGTTCTTCGCGCCTTCTTCCGGCAGCGGGAAAATCGCCTTTGGCGTGCCTTCAGTGACTTCGTCGCCATGGGTCAGGTAGTTGCCGCGGAGGTGCAGATGGGACTTGCGGCGCTTGCCTTCCGGCAGTTCGCGGAGGATCGGCACGGTGGCCGGTTGGAGGGCGGCGAGCTGCTTCTGAAGGTCTGTTAGAGACTTGCGGTCGGCGGCGCTTTCCGGGGCGAGTTCGCGGAGGTAGTGTTCGGTGACGCGGGCCTTTTGGGCGGCATCGCGCTTTTCTGCGGGCAAGGCGAGGATGCCGGCGAGTTCGCGGGGGATCTCGGTCAGGCGTGCGGCGGCGGGATGGCCGGTGGCGCTCAGGCGGAAGCGGCCGAGCGTGTGGTGGGTGTGGGGCGATTGCTGTTCGATCGTGATCCGCAGCGTGGAACCGGCCGGGATCTCGACCGGTGCGGCGGTGGCGAGGATCAGCGAACGGGCGACGCCGGGGCCGCCGCCGATCGCCCAGCCGGCTTGCGAGCCGCGGGGTTTGGCGGTGCTGTTAGAAAGCACGCGGCTTTCGTCGAAGTCGGGCTGCACGAAGTCCGCGGAGGCGGCGGCGAAGGAGATCTCGCGGGTGCCATCGAGGCCGAAGGGGATCTCCGCGGCGGCGGGATTGCCGGACTTTTCCCAGACCGGCCGGCGCTGGGCATCGAGCGCGACGATGCGGAAACCGGCGAGGCGGTCGGCGGCTTCGCTGCGGTTCCAGACGACGATCCGGCTGACCGGATGCTCGGCTTTCAGGTCGACTTCCCACCAGGGATCTTCGGTCCGTTCCGCGCTGTGGGCGACCGATCCCTTGTCGTAGGCACCCGCCGTGTTGCCGTCGTTGGCGCGGGATGCGTTGGCGTCGGCGTAGGTGGACTTTTGCGAAGCCGTGCCCTGGGTCGCCACGTTGGCCCCGCCGCTGAAGACCTGCACTTCGGCGAGCTGGAGCAGCTGATCCTTGCCCGGGAGTTCGATGCGGACGAAGCGCACCTGCGGTTCCTTCGCGCTGTCGGACGGCGTCAGTTCCGCATTGATGCCGGTGATCACGAAGTTGCCCGCGGCGTGGCCGGGGCCCTTGTTCGGGAGCGAATCGTGGGGCAGCGCTTCGAGGCGGAGCGCGGTGAGGCGTTGCGCGGCGGGCGAGGGGATTTCGATGACGTAAGTGTCTTTCGCGGCGGAGGTGGCGACGACGATGGAGCCGTCCGCTTCGCGGGTCATCGCGAGGCCGGCTTGGGACTCGAGGGCGGAGGGCGCAAGCGTCTGCCACTCGAGCGGCAGTGGGAACTGGTTCGCCCACTGGTCGGCGGCGGCTTGCAGGGCGGGCGCGGGATTCTTGAAGCGGGCTTCCACTTCGGCGATCTTGCCTTCGAGCTCCGCTTTCCGCGCTTTCTGATCCCCGCTGAAGAAGGTGAGCAGCGGTGATTCGTCGCGGCGGTCGGCGTCGGCGGTGTTGTTCAGGAAGGCGAACATCCTGAAATACTCGGTGTGGGTGATCGGGTCGTATTTGTGGGTGTGGCACTGGGCGCAGGCCATCGAGGTGCCCATCCAGACGGCCATCGTGGTGTTCACGCGGTCGACCACGGCGGCGGTGCGGAATTCCTCGTCGTTGGTGCCGCCTTCGTTGTTGGTCATCGTGTTCCGATGGAAGGCGGTGGCGATGAGTTGCTCATCGGTGGGGTCCGGCAGCAGGTCGCCGGCGATTTGCTCGATCGTGAACTGGTCGAAGGGCTTATTGGCGTTGAAGGAGCGGATGACGTAGTCGCGGAAGGCCCAGATCGAGCGCGAGGGGTCGTCGGCGTAGCCCGCGGAATCGGCGTAGCGGGCGAGATCGAGCCACTGGCGGCCCCAGTGTTCGCCGTAGGCGGGAGAGGCGAGCAGGCGGTCGACGAGGCGCTCGTAGGCATCGGGCGCGGTGTCATTCACGAAGGCATCGACGTCCTCGGGCGAGGGCGGCAGTCCGGTGAGATCGAAGGACAAGCGCCGGGCGAGAGTGGCGCGGTCGGCTTCGGGCTGGGGTTGGAGCTTTTCCTTCGCGAGGCGGTCGCGGACGAAGGCATCGATCGGATGGAGGCCCGGCTTCGGCGGATCGACCGCGGCCGGCGGCTCGTAGGACCAGTGCTTGGAATACTTCGCGCCGCTTTTGATCCAGTCCTTGAGCAGCTTCACCTCCTCGGGCGTCAGCGGGCTGCCGGATTTCGGCGGCGGCATCACTTCGTCTTCCTCGGTCGCGAGGATCCGGGCGATCAGTTCGCTGTCTTCCGGATGACCCGGCACCACGGCCGAGCGACCGCCCATGTCCTCGAGCGCGCCTTCCCCGGTATCGAGGCGCAGGCCGCTGCCGTCTTTCGGGCCGCCCTTGCGCTCCGCTTCATCGGGCCCGTGGCACTTGAAGCAGGCATTCGATAGAATGGGCCGGATGTCGCGGGCGAAGTTGATCGGTGGTTCTTCCGCCGACAGCAAGGTAGGCATGCCGGCCAATAGGGCGGCAAAGGCGGTGGCGGAGTCGCAGGGGCGGCGCGTCATGAAGTGGGTGAGATCCGATTTGATCGTGAAAGCTGCGGATTCGGGACGGGGCCCGCACAATGAGAACGCGGGTTGGCATGGCTTCCTTGCAGCCTTGGAGAAGGCTTGGGGAGTCAAACGTTCGGCCAGTTCCGGACGTAGCGGACTTGGACAGGCGTTTGGGGGGAATTCGGGTGGATCGCGGACTTCTCCATGCCCGTGAAATAGCGCTGCTGCACCTCGTCCAATGCCGCCCGCGAGTCCATGCCGGATTCCTTGAGCCAGCAACCGATCACCGTGCCGGTGCGGCCGATCCCGCCCCAGCAGTGGACGTAGCAAGTCCGTCCCGCCTCAAGTTCGGATCGGATCCGGTCGAGGATCCCCCGCATCACGGCCGGTGTGGAAGGGATGCTCATGTCCGGGATTTCATGGGCGAAGCGCCGGAGGTCGGAGTCTTTGAATTGCGGGAAGGCGGGTTCGTAAGGTTCCAAGCGATCCACCGGAGTGGTCAGGTCAATAAAGCTCCCCACGCCTTTCGCGATCAGTTGCTCCAAGCGGTCCGCGGTGATTTCCGCCGCGAAGCTCCCCGGATACTCGCCCGCGAACAATCCTTCCTGAACCTGGTAGTGCTGGACCGTCTTCACGGCTTGAGCATGGCCTTGGAATCCTCCCGTGGAAATTCCATTTGCACCCAGGGTCCTCCGCGGGCATGGTTCCCGCGTCAGTCACAGGGGGCGTACCGGTTTCGACGGGATGTTCGAGGTGCTGGCTGCACGTGGAGGTTGATCGGCTGGCCTCCTAAAAAGCCGTTCAAAACAAATAAATGCAGACTCTAACGAGCTCGCACTGGCTGCTTAATTGACAGCCACGCCTGAACCCCGACGCCTACTGGGGGGGACGGCGAAAATGAGTAGGCTGGTCAGGGAGCCGGGAGACCGGGCACCTTGATAAGATCAAACAGGTCCCTAGGAAAGAAGACGCCGTCGACGGGCCGAAGCTCTCCGAAATACCAGACCGTCGGCTAAACGTGTAGATGCCCGCGCGGAAGATGTTTCGGACAGGGGTTCAACTCCCCTCGCCTCCATTCTTTCATAATCCCGGATCGAGCCCAGTGCTTGGTCCGGGATTTTGCTTTGGTGGAGGAGGGCGCGGCTGGGGCGTTGCATCGACGCAGCGGCCACGCCATGACTCGCCGGATAAATCCAGCGCTCCGCCTCCGGCCGGCTTTCCACAAAAATCCTTCGCGATCCTTCCGCGATCTCCGCGACTCGGTGGTTCGTTCGTTCGCCTTCTCCCCAATCTCCCAATCCCCATTTCCCACCCCTCCATTTCCATTGCCCGCACCCCGCCCTTAACGATAGCCTGCTCCCCATCGCCATGGCTGAAATTCCCGCCCCGCCCGATCTTCTGCGCCGCAAGTCCTGTCTCGTGCCCGTCCTGATCGGCGTGATCGCCGTGCTGCTGGTGGTCATCGGGCTGATCTGGTGGAACAACCGGGCGATCAAGCCGGTACAACTGAGCGTCGAGGAGAAGGCGGCGGTCGAGGCGAAGGTGGAGGCCTTGCAGGTCGAAGCATCCGCGACGCCGGCCGAGCCAACCTATGAGAAGGGCAAGAAGGAGATCGTGCTGACCGACCGGGAACTCAACGGACTGCTCAACGAGCACACGACGATGGGCGACAAGCTGAAGTTCGAGCTCGGCACCGATGCGATCAATGCCCGGCTTGAAAGCGATCTCGATCCCGATCTACCGGTGGTCGGCGGCAAGAAGCTCAAGGCGCGGGCGCGTTTCACGGTGAAGACGGAAGGCGGCGTGCCCAGCCTGGTGCTGGAGGATTTGACCGTGTGGGGTGTCTCGCTGCCGAACGACTGGCTGGCGCAGTTGAAGGGCAAGGATCTGCTGGGCGAGATCCTCGGCGGCGGAAAGGGCGGCCGGGTTGCGGGGATCGAGGAGATGAAGGTCGAGCCCGGGCAACTGAGGATACGGCTGAGGGAGTAGGGCGCGTAATCCGGCGATTCCGTTGCTGGACGAAATGCGTCTTCACCCGGGGCCGCGGATCGGCTAAGTGACCAACTACGCTATGAAGCCCTTCCCTCCCCGTCGGGCGGTCCTTGCTGGCCGCATCGCGGCGTCGTTCGTTCTCGCCCCGATCCCGCTCACCGCCGTTCCCGTGGTATGGGATAATTCGAATGCCACCAATTCCTGGTCCACCGGGGCGAACTGGGACACCAATGTCGAGCCGACCGCGGCGGATGACGTGACCTTTCCCCTCGGTCTCGCGGGAACCATCACGACCACCACGACCGAGAACGCGCTGAGCCTCACGTTCAACGACGCCTACACCTTGAGCGGCGGCACCTTGGCCCTCGCCTCGGGTAATAGCATCAACGTCGCGAATGGGGTGACGGCGACGATCAACAACGCCCTCAGCATCACCGGCGGCCTTTCGAAGACCGGCACCGGCATGCTGGTGCTCGGCGCTTCCAATACCAATCCCGGCGGCACCGTGATTTCCGCCGGAAAGATCCGCGCGGCGAATGCCGGGGCGCTAGGGACGACGGGCATCGTCACCACCGTCAACGGCGGCACGGTCCTGGAGATCGCGAATGCCATCACCCTCGACCGCCCGATCACCCTGATGCAGGGCGGCACGGTCGCGGGCCTCGGCGCGGCGACCAACAACGGCAAGATCACGATCGATGCCGCGGCGACCTCGGTCACGCTGGCGACGGATCAGCCGGGCGATGTTTTCTCCGTGGGGAACGGCGATAGCGATGTGACCGGCGGTTCGGCTACGACCGTGATCGCCGTCAGCGGGCCAGGCACGGTGCGGCTCGGAGGTATCAGCAATTTCGACGGCTCATGGTATCTTCCTGCGGGTCGGCTGGAACTCGGTGCGGGGAGCGCGCTTGGCGACCAAGCGACTTCCGTGACCTTGGCCGGCGGCACCTTGTCCGCCCGGACCACTAGTGCCACCGAATTCGGGGGGCCTGCCAGAAGCCTGGTCATGGCCGCGGATAGCAGGCTCTTGAGTGATCGATCCAGCATCGGCGCAGGCCTGACCCATACACTCGGTGCGCTGTCGATGGGCTCGACCACCCTGACCGTCGAGCCCGGTGAAAACGCCACCTCGGGCACGGCCGGCATCGTGCTCGGCAATGTCGTGCTCAGCGGGGATCCGGTCTTTGCGATCCACAACAGGAGCGGTGCCACCGGCAAGCTGGTCGCCGGCCCCCTCATCGGCGGCGGGCTGCCGCGGGCAATTTCAAAGTCCGGCGCTGGAATCCTCTCGGTAACCGGCGGTGCGACGAGCTTGCCGGCGGGATCCACCTTCTCGGCGTCCGGGGGAGGGACGGTTGAGATGGATTTCGCACCGCTCGGATCGAATGCGACGGTGCTCGTCACCAGCGCGCAGAATCCCTTCGGGGAAGCGGACCTCACCCTCATCGACACCAAGTTGCGGATGCTTGCGAGGGGGTCGGGCGGAATCAGCGTCCAAGCTTTCGTTTTGCCGACCCAGCTCACTCTCGGAGGTGATGTCACGTTGGACCCCGACCATGTTGTTGGCTTCGGCGGTTCCAACAAAACCTTCGAGCTGGGCGGCATGTCCCTGAATCCGGGGGCCGTCCTCAGTATGTCCGGTGATAACTCGCACGGGATTCGCCTGACAACTCCCCTGATCCTCCAGGGCAACGCAGTCCTGAAAGGTAGCGCCGACGTCGGCAAGGATGGTTTGCTCACCTTGGCCGGCGGCATTGACGGCAATGCGACAAGCTCCGTCGTCATCGGGGGGGCACCAGCGGGATCAATCTCAAGATCAATGCCGCGAGCAGCTACGGCGGCGGCACGACCGTCAACGGCGGTACGACCACCCTCAATGCGGGACAGGCATTCGGCTCCGGCCCGACGACGATCAATGGCGGCATCGTGGTGTTGAATGCGAACGCCCCGCTTTCGGGGCCCGTCACCGTCAACGGAGGAAGCCTCATCGCTCTGGATGCATCGCTTGCAAGCAACCCGGTCGCCTTGAACGGTGGCAGTTTGATTTTGAGGACCACTACCGGGATGCCGTTTCCGAGTGCCGGGCTCACCGTCAGCGGCGCTGGTGTTCTTGACTTTCAGAACTTCAGTTCGCCGGGCGGGCAGGTCTTGAGCCTCGCGCAGATGAACGTTTCCGGCATGAGCAGCATGACGCTGAATGTCACTTCGACCTCGAAGGCGCGGATCGACAACATGGTCCTTGGTGGGGATCTCACCCTCACTCATGCGGGAAGTCTCAGCGTGGGCTCCATCAGCGAAGATTCGGAACCCCGCCGCCTGATCAAGGCAGGCTCCGGGGTTGCAGAGTTGAACGGCGTCGGAAGCCACAGCGGCGGAACCGAAGTGAATGCGGGAAAATTGATCGTTCTCCACTCCAACGCATTGGGGTCCGGTCTGCTAACCCTCGGCGGGGTGAGCGGAACCGCGAGCTCCGAAGTGGAGATCTCCGCGCCTCCGGCGCTTTCCAACAACCTCCGGGTGAGGAGTGGAAGTTCCGGTGCGGCGACCCTTGCCTTTCCCTACGGCGGGATCACATGGCACGGGAATATCGAGCTGCAGAAGACAGTGACCCTCAAGAACGGCAGCCCTTATTCACTGGCATCGGTAACCGGGTTGATCTCGGGTTCCGGAGGGATCTCCAAAACCGGCAGCGGTGAGTTGATCTTCACGAATTCCAGCAACAGCTTCGGCAGTGGCACCGCCGACGCGGTGTCGGTGGTTTTCGGTAGGGTCACGGTTGCGAGCGATGGAGCCCTCGGGAATCCCTCGAATGGAGTCACCCTGACCGGGGTGGAGGGAACTTTGAAAGTCGACGGGACTTTCCAGACCTCTCGCAAGCTCACCTTCACCGGCACCGCCACGGGTGTTGAGGTGACGGGCGATCATGTCTTCACCTTGCAAGCGCCTTTTGCCGGGACCGGAACTTTCCTCAAAACGGGAACCGGCACGATGATCGTCAGTCCGGGCGTTGATAACAGCGCGCGTGGCAGCGCCCGCACCCAGGTCGACGGCGGCACCCTGCGGATCCACGGTCCCACCGGGCTGAGCAACGGCGGGGCAATCGCTTTCAATGAGAACGGAATCCTCGAATTGTTGAGCGGACCTAACACCAGTTTTGCGCATCCGATCGAATTTGGCAGGAGCGCGCTGATTCACGTGGACAGGGGGCCGGGAAGCACGGCGACGGGAGGTAGGCACACCTTGGGCAACGTCAGCACGATATCAGGAAGTTTGCTCGTGACGGGTGCCAACGGTTACGGACTGACGCTGGGGGGATTCACGACATCCGCTTCGAACAGCTATCTCACCAACAATGCGCCCGGCACTTTGATCGTGTCTTCATTGACGGGGAATCCGGGATCCAGTTCCCGGAACATGTATGTCCGTGGCAGCGGCGACATCCATATCAGCGGGGCGGTCAGCGAGGGGGCCGGTAGCGGCAGCTACACCTTGGTGAAAGACGGAAGCGGAACCCTGCGGTTCGGAACGGCAGTCTCTGATTTTCCGGCTTTGTATGCACGGGAAGGAACGCTCGATCTCAACGGGCTGACTTACACCGTGAGCCAGCTTTGGGTGGGCGGCGGCGCTTTGGCGCAAGGTGCACGGATTGACACCGGCACGACGGGGCGCCTGAGTCTTACAGGAAATGCCACCTTCCTGTCGTCGGGTTTCAACGGCCCGCCACCAGGCTCCGTGATCACCGGCAACCTTCATCTGGGAAGCGGGCCGCATACCGTGGAAGTTCCGAACAGCTTGGCCGCGGCCGTGGAACTCACCGTCGATGGGACGATTTCCGGTGTCGCCGGAGGATCCCTTTTGAAATCGGGTGCCGGAGTTCTCCGGATGACGGGGCCGGGCAACACCCATCCCGGTCTAACAAGCGTCAGTGACGGGCTGCTCGAACTGGCCAAAACCGCGGGCGACGCGGTTGGCAACGGCGGGCTGACCATCACCGGCGGCATCGTCCGGTTGCTCGGTGCCGCCCAGATCCACAATTCCGCCGCGGTGAACCTGAGCAGCTCGAACGACGCGATCCTCGAACTGAACGGATTCACCGAGACGGTCGGCTTGATTTCACTGACCCAGGCGGATGCCGCCGACTACACGGCGGTAAGAACCGGCGCGGGCGGCACGCTGGTCCTCAACGGGAGCCTTACCCTCATCAACAACTCCAACAGCTCTTCCGCCGACGGCCGCGAAGTGCTCATCACCGGCAGCGGCAGCGAGTTCACCCCGACGACCGACGGCTTCCTCGACCTCGGCGGCGTTGCCCGCACGATCCAAGTATCCACCACCACCGTGGGTGCAAACGAAACGAAAGCCAACGCCACCATCGAAACGCGGATCATCAACGGCGGCATCGTCAAGACCGGTCCGCGCACTCTTTTCCTGACGAACCCCAACAACACCTTCGCCGGCGGCCTGAAGATCGCCGGTGGCACGGTCAAGTCCGGCGGTGGAACTTCCCTCGGCCTCGGCCCGGTGACTTTCACCAACGCGCTCGGCGTCGGGGCTGGCATCGACTTCGGCAATTTGATCGGACCGATTGCCGACAGCTTCACACTGACCGGTGCCGGTGATGTCACCTTCACCTACTCCGGCCTCGCGCCGAACACGCTGACCTTGAGCGGTGACTTCGACACCACGCAGAACCTCGTCTATGATGTGGTCAATGGAAGCACCGCCGAGGGCGACACGGCGACGCTCGACGTCACCGGCACCATCGACGATGCGGCAGCCACCATCGGCCTCACCAAGATCGGCAACGGCACGCTCAGGCTCGCGAGCGGCAATACCTACAGCGGCGTGACGACGATCCAAAAAGGCATCCTTTCCATCGCCGCCGACAGCGCGCTCGGCGACTCGGCTGCGGACCTGGTCATCGACGGCGGCTGCCTCCGGACAACGGCCGCGTTTGCGTTGGGCCGTGATCTCACTTTTACAGCAAATGGTGGAAGTGTCCGTGGCAGCGTGAGCAGCGTGCTCGATCTTCCTTCGGTGGAATGGAGTATCGGGACCATGGCATTCTTTGGCTTCGGACAGACGATTCTTTCCGGGACCACCACTGCGAGCACAGGCCAGCTCAATCTTGGCAATCCCGCCGTTGTTACACCGGACACGCACTTGCTCTCGATAGGCTCCGGGCACACCGTATCCCTGCGCGGCGCCGCGGCTTTGCCCGCCGGCAATCTGAACTTCGCGAACAACGCCGTGCTCGAACTCGGCAACGGCGACTTCACCCGCGCCCTCGGCACCGGTCCCGGCGAGGTCCAGCTCGCCACCGCGACCGGCGGCGGCTGGGCGGCCCATGGCGCGAATCGCGCGGTGAATCTCGGCGGGGCATCCGCTCCGGTCGTCTGGGGCCAGTCGTCGCCGCCGTTCCTCTATCAAGCTGTATCCGGCGATGACTATGGCGACCTGATCCTGGGCAGCGCGACCGCCACCCACACCGTCGATTTCCAAAATCTGATCCAACTGAACAGCGGGCAGTCCTCGTTTTTCCGCAAGGTGTCCGTGCCCGACGGGTCCGCGGCTCTGGATGCCCGGATTTCCGGCGGCATCAGCCAGAGCGCCGATCCGCTGACCTCATACACGTCGCTCGATCTCGATTGCGCCGGCACGCTGGAAGTGAGCGGGCCGATGAGCGGCGTGCTCAATCTCTCCAAGAACGGCACCGGCACCGCCACGCTTTCCGGTGCCAACACGTTCACCGGCAGATTGGATATCTACGCCGGGAAGCTTGTGGTTCCCAACTTGGGTGACCTTTTTTACATCAATGTCGCCGGCGGGGAACTCGACGTTTCGGCCCTCGCCGCGCCGCTCGCCTTGTCAGCAGGCGAGCAGATCTCGGTCGAGGGCACCTTGACCGGAGACATTTCCAGCCCGTCAGACTTTTATGGAGCCGGCCTTGTCGATGGCGATCTTGCGATACTCGCACCGGGTTACATTTTTCCTGGATACGAGGGGCTGCTGCATGTCACGGGAAGTTTCACGCTGAATGCGGGCGGGTCCGCCGGGTTCTACATCTCCGGCCTGGTGCCCGGAACGGATTTCAACCAGATGCGCGTCACCGGCGCGGTCAACTTGTCCGGCACCTTGGACCTGGGAGCATCCAACGGCTTGGTCGAAAGCAACTCCGTCGTGCTCCTTCTCAACGACGGAACCGACCCGATCAACGGCACCTTCGCAGGACTGCCGGAAGGTGCGGGTATCCCGATCGGCAACGGCCTCGCGTTTCAGGTGACCTATCTCGCCAACGGCGACGGCGGTGCGGTCGGCAACGACTTCGGTGCCACGGTGGTGGTCGACACCTTCAGCACCGACCTCGCCCTCACGGTCGATGCCCCGCTGGCGGTGGACTTCGGATCGAATTTCACGATCAGCTACACCGTGGAGAACTTCGGACCCGCCAGCTCGACCGGCAGCACGCTCGACATCCCCTTGCCGCTGAATGCGGTCTTGGTCGGCTCCACTCCGGCCGGCACGGTGAACGCGGGAACGCTCACCATCCCGGTGCCCGCCCTCGCGGTCTCGTCGACCACGATCGTCAGCGTGCAGTTCACCGCGCCGGGGACCGAAGCGGCGGTCTTGGTCGAGCCCCTTCTCACCGCCAACGGCATCGACGGGTTTCTGTTCGACAATCAGGCGCCGAGTGTCACGGCGGTGACGGCTGGTGGCTGCGTGACTCTTTCCACATTCGACGTGGACCAAGTGAACGACGAGCTCACTTTGGGCATCGATACCATCACGGGAGTCACCTACGTGCTCCAAAGGTCCACCGGGCTCGATGTCTGGTCGGACGACTCGTTCTTCACAGGCGACGGCCAGGTTCAGGAGTTCGTTTTGCCGATGATCGAGCCGCGGGAATTCTTCCGCTTCCGCATCGTGCCGTATGGCTCCGGGGGCGGCGGGGGGTGAAGCGGGTCCGGCTCCTCCTTAGGGATCAGCCCTGCAAACTGCCTGTCCCCTGCGCGACCTGCTAAGGACTCGGCGGTGCTGCGGCTGGAGCCGTTCTTTCCCTCGATGCAACGAGCTTGAGGGGTTGCCGGGGCTTCACGCCATCCGCCGCATAGACCAGCACGGTGGTGCGTTCGCCACGATTCTGGACCAGAGCGCTCGACCAGAGCTTTTTCCAACCTTTCTCGGGATCGCGGTATTGCCCCACGGTCTCGACGCCTGAGACGACACCAAGCTTCCTGGTAATGGTCTTGCCCGGTGGCACTTCGAATGCTGCGGAGCCCTTGATTTCAAAGCGGAGCGCCGCGGCGGTGAGGCTGATGAACCTGACATCGCCGTCATCGAATTTCCCGGCCCCTTCCGGGACCAGGATCGATCTCGCCTTATCCCATTTCTTCGATTCGGGATCGCGCAACAGGATCACCAGGTAATCGCCGCCTTCCGGCAATTTGACCGCATGCCACATCTGGCCGCCGACCATGAGGTTCACTTGGGTGGCTTCGCCCGGGACATCGACCGGTGCGGTGGTCTCCCCCAGCGCAAGTTTCAGCGGTTCGCCGGCTTCGACTCCTGCCGAAAGCTCGACCTGGCGGGGCGGGATGGAGCCCGCGGGTGCCTCCCTTTCATACCGGACGCCGTCGCGATACTCCTGCTGGAAAGGGGGTGGATCCCCCACCGCCATGAGGCGGAGTTTGCGCGGGGCGGCCTTCGGGTCCTGTGCCGGAAGATCGCCTGCGGCGAAGAGCATCGCCAGTCCGGTGAAGAGGAAAACGGATTTCATGGTCAGGAAGGAACTCTACACTTCCGCGCCTGAGAGCCAGCGGAATGAAACCACTTTGAAACATCTCCCGAAGGCTCCTGCGGGTTGGCTGAGGTCGGGATCGAGGCCCTCGCTGTCCGGCGCGACGGGCTCCGGCGTCCTCTGGACCACTGCCTCGCACCATGCCCTGGCGGTGACTTCTCCGTCGGCGTTTTTGACCTCGCCGTAGGTCCGGATCACGAAGGAATCGGAACGGGCGCTGAGAGCAGGTCCGATGACCTGGAGAAGGTCCGCCTGGGTGAGATATCCCGGTGCGCCCCAGGCTTTGGAGCGGGGCTTCAGCCGTTGGTCGAAGCGTGTGGCATCCTTGATGTTGTCGGGGTGCCGGTAGTCGCCGAGCGGGTTGTCGTTTTTCAGGCGGAAGGTCTGATCGAAGGCCGAATTGAGATTCGCACGATCAATGGCGGCCTGGAGGGCTCCCTTCACGCCGGTTTGGCTCGAGTTGTAGTCGTTGACGAGGCGCCGGTTGACGAAATCGGAGAGCGACAGGAAGGGGCCGCGCAGCTTGACCTCGGTGACGATCTCCCGGGCGAGGGAGTTGATCTCGCCTTCGCTGAGGCTCCTGAAGCCGTTCCATGCACTGTCATCGTCGGCCCCGCCATCGCCCGCGTTCCATGCTTCACCTTTCGAGAGCGGAGAGCGGGGAACCGGGATGCCATCGGATTTCCCGAGAGTCGCTCCCCGGGTCGATGCGAGGAGCGCCTTCCATGCCTCGACACTGGTTGAGTTCACGTTGAACGCGCCATCGAGCATGAGGGTTTTGGCGGAGCGGTTGAGATCGACGAGGTCTTCCACGGCGGCACCGACACGCAGCTTCATGCGACCATTGGGAAGTGGCTCATTCTTTTCGGCCAAGCCCGACAAGCGGGCCTTGTTCCCACCGGAAAGGAAGAATTCATCCCAAAGGCTGTGATTCACTTCATAACTGAGATCATAGACGAGCGAATCGTTCTCGGGCAGATCCTGGAGGATGAAACGGCCGAACTTTGCCCATTCATCCGGACTCGCGGAACGGTCGGCATCGCTTGCCCATCCGATCGCCGACGCGTTCCATCCTCCCCTGTCCTCGGACGCGAGGCTCGGGGCCGTGCCGCTCAAGCCATCGATGCCAAGCCGCGGATCGGCCAGTGAATTGGCAATCGCGTAAGAGGGGTGCCAGACGTAGTCGGTGAGCTTGGCGTGCTGGAATTGCGCCAATGAAACGACTCCGGTCTCCGACCGCGGGACCTCGAAAAGGATCATCTGGTCGCGCCCTTCCTGTGGCGGTCCGAACGGGTTGCCGCGTGCCTTTCCGTTAGAGAAGCGGGGCACCTGCGCGGACCAGCCGACGTCGTTGTCGTAGAGGTCCTTGGTATAGGCCCCGTAGAACCATGGACCGGAGGCGAGCCCGTCCCCCGGATCACCCGCCAGGTTCTCCCACGGGGATCGGACCGAGTAGCCGGCCCGCGGATTCCAGTTCGCGAGCAGCGCTTCTTCAAACGCCGCCTCTCCCGCGGTTTTCGAGGCTGCGAGGATGTTCGAAACCGGCTCGTCGAACCAGCGCAGCCGGTAGCCTTCGCGCGAGCGGTTGTCCGGAATCGCGGTGATGGTGTAGTCCGTGGTCGGGTAGAAGGGAATGGGAACCGTGTTGTTCACGCTCCACACCACGTTCGGCTCGCGACCGGCGCCGAACTGCGGCGAGCAGGAAACCGCCTGGATCTGCGGAAGGGTGTCAAAGCCGGCAACGTTCAAACTCGACACGTCCTTTGCCGATTTCCAGATCGCCCGGGAGTCATCCACCTGGTTCTTTTCACCGGTGGTCAGATTGTGCGTGTAGTTCTGATAGAGGAAGTCGCTGCCCCCTTCGAACGTGTTCGTGGCAGAGACGTAGGTGCTGTAGTTGATGTGAAGATTTTTCGAAGGATCGGGAACCACCGATGATGACAGCCGGTTGTTGAGAACATTCGCCCCGCTGTAGGCTTGGGCGTTTGCGGTGGTGTAGACGTAGCACCCCCCGGGCTCGATGGTCTCGGCGGGCAGGCTGAAATACCACATGCCGGCGTAGGGATCGCGGAACAAGTCCGAATCCTTGAATGCGGTGCCGGGGGGGATTTGGCGAGCCGCCCTGCCGCCTTCGAGGAACTGTACAACCAGAGTTCCCTGCGAGCCGGTCAAGGAACGAGCCTGGACCCGCAAGGTCGAGCGACCGTTGATTTGGATCATCACGACCGAAGGCGGCAATTCCAGCGGAACATTGTAGGGGTTCCAAAGAACCACACGGGGCCAGAAATGCTTGCGCAGGCTGTAAGCCCGGAGCGAGCCGACGGGATTCTGGAAAGTCGAGTAGAGGCTGAAGGCGGAGGCTTCGACGAGGATGGGCTGCAAGTCGGAGGTCGATTTGCCCTTGAGCTGGACGGGAGCGTTATTCGCGAAGGCCGACCGGCCTGCGGAGAGATCGCCGGATTGCGAGGTGCTCTCCGGCAATCTCACGGGGGCCCGGTTGGCGTTCATTGCGGGGGCCTGTCGAACCAAATCCCGCAACATCGCGAAGTTCGGTGCCGAGTTCTTGTAGCGTCCGCCGCCCCAGTCCTGTCCGAGAAGCCCGGCATGCCCGGCATTCCGGGGACCGACGAGACGATCGGTATCCGCGATGCTGTCGGAGGAGCCGCTGCTGCCGGAAGTGGAGTCGAGGTAGAGGGTGAGGTTCTTCTTGAGGCCGCCCTCGCGGGCATCGGAGAGCACGCCCTGGGACCACGTGGTCACATCCTGCCACAGTGCTTTCCTCCAATCCTTCCCCACGGCAAGGTCGATCTGGGCGATGCTGGCCAGCTTGCCGCGGTCCACCTGCTTGTCATCCCATCGCCCGCCCGATCCCGCGTCCATGATCGGCGCGTTCACGTCCTGACTTGCCATCATGGGATAGACCGCCGCCTCGCTTCCCGGCTTTCCTGTCCACTCATCTCGCACCGCCACGTTCGCCCGGGTCCCGAGATCACCCACCCAGTAGCCGTAACTGCCAACCGGGCGACCATCCTCGCTCAATTCCACCTTCGGCACCGACACCCGCCGCGGGTCGGGGTCAGCCACCGGACCCAGGGTTCCCTCGCCGACCATCTTGACCCACGTTTCAGGGTCGCCTCCGTCGTCGAAGGGCTCCACGAGATCCCGCCCGAGGGCACGGCCGCCTTCGTTGCCGCTCACCAGATAAGACAGCGCCTCTTCCTCGCGGTTCCACTTCTCGGTAACCCGCAGATCCTGCAGTCCGCCCCGGCGATCATCGCGCTTCCAGAATGACGAACCATCGCTCCTCCTGGTGTTCCAAACTCCTACCCATTGGGGATTCGCAACGGTTCTGCCGCCGCTTCCCATGATGGCGCTCGGCGCGCTGACCCGTTGGTCGGGACCCAGGGTGGCTTGCAACTCGCCCAACGCGATCACCAGAGCCAGCCGGGCATTGGCCTTCGCGATTTCCTGATCGTTGACGCGACTTGCCGAGCGCAGGGCAATCGAGGACAGGGAAAGAAGGGCCGTGGCCACCAGGGTCATCACCACCAGCAGGGACAGGGTGACCACCAGCGCAAATCCGCGGGATCTCGACGGGAAGAAACTGCTCAGCCTGTTTCCTCCTGACTTTAAGGGAGTTCTCAATACTTCGGACCAGCCTACACTCCGGTTCTGCGATTGCAATCTACGAGAATCCAGCCGACGGGGCTCCCGAAGCATCGCCTCAGCATTTTTCAGACCGTATCGGCGGATTACCTGGCACCCTGTTCGAGATCCACGAAATGCCGGCGCGAGGAAAGCAGGTGCCTCCTCATCGCTTCGGCCGCCTTGTCGGGCAGGCCGGCTTCGATCGCATCGAGGATCTCGCGATGGCCGGTGATGACCGGGCTCGACCAGTCGCCATCGCCGCGGTTGGCCTGAGCGTAGGCGATGCAGCGCTTTTCCAAGGCGCCGAGCAAGATCGAGTAGATGCCGTTGCCGGAGCCACGGGCGATCGCCAGGTGGAAGGCGATGTCGGCCTTGCTGAACTTGTCCTTGGCTTCGCGGAGCTTCTCCATGCTTTCCAGATTCCGGTTCAACTCGCGGATTACCTGTTCGCCGGCGTTTTTCGCGGCGAGGCGGGCACACTCGGTCTCGATCAGGATGCGGAAGTCGATCAGTTCCAGGAAATCGCTGTCCTCGACGAGCGCGGAGTAGCTCTCCACCGCGTTGCCGAGCGATTCCAGGCTGGGGTCGGCGATGTAGGTGCCGGAGCCCTTCAAAGTGCGGAGCAGGCCGCGGCCGCGGAGTTGCTGGATCGCCTCGCGGATCACCGTGCGGCTGACGCCGAAGCGTTCGCAGAATTTCTCTTCCGAGGGCAGACGCTCTCCGGGCGGCAGCTTTCCGGCCAGGATTTCCTGTTCGAGTTCACCGGCAATGTGGGCGCTGCGTCGTTGCACGAGGGTAGCCTAGGCCGGGCGACCGCGCCCCATCCAGAGGAAACCTGACGACATTCCCGGATGACGTCCGCCGTCCGTTGTGCATCATCCCGCCCATGCTCCAAACCGGCATTCTCAATCCCCAGCTTCTCGACCTGATCGCGCGGATCCGCCATACCAATACCCTGGTCATCGCCGACTGGGCTTTTCCCTACTGGCCGGAGATCGAAACGGTCGACATTTCCCTGACGAAGGGCATTCCGACGGTCCTCGATGTGCTGGACCTGCTTACGCCGAACTTCAAGATCGGCCGGATCTGGCAGGCGGATGAATTCCTGGCCACCAACCCGCAGGAGACCGTCAACCGCTTCGCGAAGTCCTTCGGCAGCATCCCGCTGACCCGCGAACCGCACGCCGAGTTCAAGCGGCGCGTGCCCCGGGCGATCGGCCTGATCCGCACCGGCGACCCGACCGCCTACGGCAATCTCATCCTGGAATCCGAGTGATGAGAACCGCCGTCACCCTTTGCCGCGTGCCGGAATCGGCCGCGGGACCCTTCGTGTTCCATGACCCGCTGGACGCCGGTTTCGCGAAAGCCGCCGCCCTCGGTTTCGATGCCGTCGAGCTCTTCCTCGAAGGCCCCGACGCGGTGCCGGCGGAGGAAATTCAAGCGCTCCAAAAGCAACACGGCCTCGCCATCGCCGCCGTCGGCACTGGTGCCGGCATGGTGAAGCACGGGCTGTCCCTCACCGATCCCGCGCCGGAGAAACGCGCGGCGGCGCTCGATTTCGTGCTCCGGATGATCGACTTCGGCGGCCGTCTCGGGGCACCCGCCATTCTCGGGTCGATGCAGGGGAAATGGGGCGGCGCGGTGACCCGCGGTCAGGCGCTCGAGTTTCTAACAACCGCGCTGAACGCGGCCGGCGAGGCCGCGGCAAAACATGGCGTGCCCTTCATTTACGAGCCGCTCAACCGCTACGAGACGAACCTCTTCAACCGCCTGGCTCCCGCCGCGGACTACCTCGACGAACGCGGCTTGAAGAACATCGTCCTGCTCGCGGATCTGTTCCACATGAACATCGAGGAGCGCGACATCGCCGCCGCCCTGCGCGAGGCCGCCCGCCATGTCGGCCACGTCCATTGGGCCGATTCCAACCGCCAGGCGATGGGCTTCGGCCACACCGATCCCGCCCCGATCCTGGCCGCGCTACGAGAGATCTCGTACTCCGGCTACCTCTCCGCCGAGATCTTCCCGCTGCCCGACTCCGGAACCGCCGCCAGCCAAACTCTCAAGTCACTGCTCACTGCTCACTGATCACTTGGCACTTTTGCCTTTCCACTTCCCTATGAAAGCCATCCAGTTCACCCGCCCCGAGGAGATCAACGTCATCGAGCTCCCCGAGCCACCCGCGCCCGGCCCCGGCGAGGCGCTGGTCCGCACCCACCGCATGGGCATCTGCGGGACCGATCTTTCCGGTTACCTCGGCAAGATGCCGTTCTTCTCCTACCCGCGCATTCCCGGCCACGAGCTCGGCCTCGAAGTGCTGGCGACCGGCGAGGGCGTGACGAACGTGAAGCCCGGCGACAAGTGCTCGCTGGAGCCCTACGTCAATGATCCCGCCTCTCCCACCAGCCTCAAAGGCTCCTCCAACTGCTGCCCCGGCGTGCAGGTCCTCGGCGTTCATCAGGACGGCGGACTGCGCGACTCATGGATCGTCCCGGCGCGGAAGCTCCACCCGGGTAACGACCTTTCCTATGGCCAGCTCGCCCTCGTCGAGACCCTGGCGATCGGCTACCACGCGGTGCAGCGCGGCAATCCGCAACCGGGCGAAACCGTGCTGGTCATCGGCGCCGGCCCGATCGGCCTGGCCTGCCTCGAGTTCCTCAAACTGATGGACGTGAAGGTGGTCATCATGGACATGGTCCAGGGCCGCCTCGACTTTTGCCGTGAGCGGCTCGGCCTCGCGAACGGCATCCTCGTGAAGGGCGACGGCTCCGAACTCGCGGCGCTCGAGCAGCTCACCGGCGGCCAGCTTGCCGATGTGATCATCGACGCGACCGGTTCCGCCGTCTCGATGTCCACTTGCTTCCAGTTCGCCGCCTTCACCGGCCGCGTTGTCTATGTCGGCATCACCACCCAGGAGCTGAAATTCCCGCACGCGCCGGTCTTCCACCGCCGCGAGATCACGCTGATGGCCTCGCGCAATGCCTTGCCGAAAGACTTCGGCGAGATCATCGGGCTGATCGGGGAGGGGAAGATCGACACCGACGCGTGGATCACCCACCGACTTGCCTTCGACGACGTCCCCACCGGCTTCGCGCGCTTCACCGATCCGAAACTTGGCGCGATCAAGGTGATCATCGATCTCTAGGATGAAAATCGTCATCGCCGGCGTCAGTGGCAGCGGCAAAAGCACCATCGGCAGACTGCTCGCGGATCGGCTCGGCTTCGAATTCGCCGATGCCGACGACTTCCACCCGCCGGAAAACATCGCGAAGATGAAAGCCGGCGTCCCGCTCGACGATGCCGACCGCTCCGGCTGGCTGGATATCCTCGGGAAGCATCTCCAAAGCCGAGGCGACATCGTCCTCGCCTGCTCGGCCTTGAAGCGGATCTACCGCGACCGCCTCCGCGAAATCGCCGGGCCATTGGAGTTCTTCGTCCTCCACGTGGAGCGCGGGATTCTAACAGAGCGGATCGGATCGCGGGATCATTTCATGCCGTCCAGCCTGCTCGATTCCCAACTCGCCACGCTCGAACTCGGCGACGACGTGACGGTGATCGACAATGCCTTGGGCGCCGGCGAAGTGGCCGCCGGGATCGCGGCGGGGCGGTGAACTCTAACAACATCTTCAACACCATGCGTCCATCTTTCCTCACCGCGATCGCAGTGCTCGCCCGTTGCTCCGCCTTTGCCGCGAATCCGCACGATCTGCCGGACGGGCTCTACACCGAGATCACCACCGAGCGCGGCGTCGTGGTGGGCGAACTTTTTTACGAGAAGGTCCCGACGACGGTGGCCAACCACGTCGGGCTGGCCGAGGGCACGCTGGGTCCCGCGCCGCGCAAGCCGTTCTATGACGGGCTGACCTGGTGCCGCGTGGTGCCGGGGATGGTGCTGCAAGGCGGCGATCCCACCAACACCGGCAGCGGCGACGCGGGCTATCTCTTTCCCGACGAAATCGTCCCCGGCCTGCGCCATGAAGGCATGGGCGTGCTTCAGATGGGCAACGACGGCCCGGACACCAACGGCTCCCAATTTTGCGTGATGCTGAGCGAGGAGCACCGGCTGAACTACCAGCACAGCGTCTTCGGCCGCGTGGTCCGCGGGATGGACGTGCTGCCGCAGGTCCGGCAGGGCGACACGATGCGGGTGAAGATCCTGCGCCTGGGAGATGCGGCCCGGGCATTCCGCGCCGATGAGGCAAGCTTCGCCGCCCTCGTGAAGAAGGCCGGCCGCTACTCCGGTCCGCGCGAGCCGGGCCCGGACGCCCCCTTCGATGATCCCGACCGGCTGCTTCCGACCGATTGGGACCGCGCGAAGAACTTCAATTACAAGCTGGTGAACTTCGAGCGCTTCACCGGCACGAGGCTCGCCGTCCGGTTGCACGCGAAGGCACCTGACACAAATATGGACAGCTGGCTGGCGAAGGAAGCGGCCCGCTTGGGCGTGGCCAAGCGGGGTGCCTTGGCGGTTTATGTCGGCGATGGAGACCGCTGGCACATTCGCATTGGCGAGGAGTCCGCCGTGAAGTTCTGCCAGTCCGGTCCCAACGGCGAGAAAGCCGCGCCGGCCGCCTCGGTCGAGACGGCGGTGAACGAACTCCTGCAAGCCGCCGCCAAGCGTTCCGAAACAGGCATCGCCAAGACCGCGACGCGTCTGGCCCCGGGCGAGGTGATGACCGATGCCCGCCGACTCAAGAACCGGGTCGACAGCGTGATCGACGCGCTGATTTTCAAACTGGAATAGGCGGCGGCAGCGATTTCCTGTGGCTTCTACCCTGAACGCTTCAACTGTGACTTCCTTCATCCGCCTCCTCTTGACTCCGCGGCACCGACGCCGTGGATGCCGCAGCGCCGCCTGCGGCCTGCTGCTCGTCCTCGCCTCCTGCGGCGTCCAGCCGGTCGAGCCGCCGCCGGTCCGCGGACCCTTGCCGCGGGTGATTCCCGCCGGCGGCCTGGACGCCTACACCCGCACCGCCCAGACCGGGCCGGATGCCTTTGCGATGCAGACCGGCAGCCGCTTGTTCCGGAAAGCGGGGGCACCGGCGGTTGATCTGGTTGGCGTGGCCCACATCGGCAGCGCCGATTATTACCAACGGGTCAGCCGCCGCCTGGCGCAGGCGGATCTGGTGCTGTTCGAGGGTGTGACGGACGGGACCCAGGGCGAGCCGCTCGACCGCGATCCGGCGGCGATCGCCAAGGTTCATTCGAAGTCCGGCTACGGGCGCATCGGCTCCAGCCTCGGCCTGTCCTCCCAGGGCGAGCAGATCCGCTACGAGCGGCCGCGCTTCCGGCGCTGCGACATGACGATCCAGGAAATGACCCAGTTGCTGGACGACGACATCGCCCGCGGCGGCCAGACTGCCAGGAACGCCGCTGGGGCCAAGGCGGAGATGCAGTCGATCAAGCGCGTGCTTGGCGGGGAATCCCTGCTGATGAATTCCATGCTGGGGCTGGTGAAGATCAATCACTCGATCCGTTCGCGGATCCGGCTGAGCATGGTGGCCATCGGCACCCGCAAATCCGAGGAGGAGGGAGTTTCCGCCCGCTTGAAGAAGCTGATCAACGAGGACCGGAACGAGCATGTGATCCGCGAGCTTTCGCAAGTCCTGCACAAGGAACCGGGACGCCGCCGGATCGCGGTGTTTTACGGCTCCGCCCATCACGCGGATCTCGAACGGCGGCTGCGGAAGCTCGGCTATGCCCCCGCCGGCCCGGTGAGCTGGGAGAGTGCCATTGTCAGCAGCCCCTACGCCGACGGGATATCACCGTCCGAAGTCCGCGAGATGCTGAACGAAGGGTGAGCGCACCCGATCCGGGGTTGCGCCCCGGCGCATCGGTCGCGAAGCTCCGGCCGTGCGAAGCATCCTCATCACCGGCGGGAACGGCGGCCTCGGCCTCGGGATCGGCCGCTATTTTCTGGAGAAAGAGCCCGACGCGAAGGTTTGGCTCGGCGTGCGGGCGAACCGGGCGAACGCCGAAGCCCTCGCGGCGGAATTCGGGGATCGGGTGGCGCTGGCGGACCTCGAGGTGACCTCCAAGGAAAGCTGGGAAGCTGCCGTGGCCGCCATCCTCGAGGCCGACGGCCGGCTCGATGTGCTGGTCAACAACGCCGGCCTGCACCGCGACCATCTGCTCGCCGCGATGCCCGACGAGGCGTGGTCTTCCGTGATTTCCACCAACCTCGACTCCGTCTTCCTCGGCTGCCGCGCGGTGATCCGGCCGATGATGGCGCAGCGCTTCGGTCGCATCGTCAATATCGCCTCGCTCAGCGCCATCCTGCCGCCGCTCGGCCAGACGAACTACGCCGCCGCCAAGGCCGGGGTGGTCGCGCTGACCCAGACGCTGGCCAAGGAAGTGGCCCGCGCCGGGATCACCGTGAATGCCGTGCTGCCGGGCTACATCGCCACCGAAGCGCTGTCCCACATGGACGAGGAAGCGGCCAAGCGGGCCAAGGTGGGCATCCCGATGCGGCGCTTCGGCACTCCGGCCGAGGTGGCCTGCGCGGTGCGGTTTCTCGCTTGCCAGGATGCGGCCTACGTCACAGGTTCCGCCCTGAAAATCGACGGCGGCATTTTCTAACAAGCTCATCATCATGGCCCAAGGCGAGGAACTCCGGCAGAAGATCAAGGAAACGATGGTCGAGGAACTGATGCTCGACTTCGACGCGTCGGAGATCGCCGATGAAACGCCGATCTTCGGGGCCGGCGGCCTCGGGCTGGATTCCGTGGATGCGCTGCAGCTCGTGGTCGCCATCGAGAAGCACTTCGGCCTGAAAATCGCCGACGCGGAGAAGGCCAAGGGAGTCTTGCAGAGCGTCGAGACCATTGCCAAGGCGATCGAGGAGAAGCCTTGACCGCTGAACCGCTCCCGGGCCCCGGCCGGATTTCAGGACCAGGATGGATAGGATGAATAGGATGGGAATACCGACCACGGCCGCCTTTTTGGCAAAGCTTCAGGAGTTTCCTTCCCTTCTTTTATCCCATCCATCCTATCCATCCTGGTCCAAAATCCCGGGAGGCACTTGCCCCGCCCGGATCCCGGACGAAAGGCGGCGGCGATGAAAAAGTGGCTGCTCTTTGCCGCGAAGCTGGTCTTCACCGTGGCCTGCCTGTGGTGGGCGTTCTCGGGGGAGGACTTCAGCAAGTCCGCCCTGTTGCAGCCGTCCCAACTCCGCTGGGATTGGATCGCCGGGGGGATCGCGCTCGGCGGGCTGACTTATTTCATCTCCGCGGTGCGCTGGTGGATCCTGCTCCGGGCACAGGGCATCCGGATCACCATCGCGCGGGGCTTCGAGCTGACCTTGATGGGGGAAATCTTCAACCTGGTGACCGTCGGCGGTGTCGGGGGCGACGCCGCGAAGGTGTTCCTGCTCAACCGCCAGCACCCCGAGCGCAAGCTGGCGGTGACAATGTCGCTGATGGTCGACCACCTGGTCGGCCTGGTCGCGATGTCGCTGCTCTTTTTCGCGGTCACGGCCGGGCGCTTCGATGCCTTGGAAAGCCAGAGCGCGATGGGCAAGGGGGCGATCCATTTCGGCTGGGTGTTCTTCGGCGGCGGGCTCGGCTTGATCGCGCTGATGTTCGTGGTGTCCAGCCCCTGGGTCCACAGCCGGATCCACAAGCCCGGCAGGGGGATGAAGTCGGACTTTCTGCGGCGGGTGCCTGAGATCTACGATGTCTATCGTAGGAAATGGGGCCACGCCCTGTTCGCGCTGCTGGCGAGCGCGGTGATGCTGCCGGTGGAGTATGCCATTTTCTGGTGCGGCTTCCACGCGATCGGCCACCCGGAGAGCCTCATGACGGTGATCGGAGCGACGCCGGTGGTCGAGGCGATCAGTGCCTTGCCGCTGTCCGTCTCGGGGATCGGGGTGCGGGAAAAGACCTTCGAGATCCTGATGAAGGACCTCACGGGAATGCCCGCCGAGGTGGCGATCGGCGGCTCGTTGATCGGCTTTGCCTGCCGTAACCTGATCTGGTCACTCTGCGGCGGTTTGCTGTTCTTGCGGCCCTCGGATCGCACATCGATCAAGGCGATCGAGGAAACCACCCACGAGGAACCATGAGCGAGCAGTCCTCACTTCCACCGTCCGATCCGGGACTGGCGCTTTGCCTGTCCTCGTCCTTCTTCGGCTATTACGCGCATCTCGGCCTGCTGAGCGCGCTGGAGCAGCGGGGCTTGCGGCCGGGCAGGATCGCGGGAGCCTCGGCCGGGGCCTTGGCGGGTGGCTTGTGGGCGGCAGGGCTGCGCGGCGAGGAATTGGCGCGGATCATCTTCGACTTTCATTTCCTGCGCGCCTTCTTCGACCTCGGGGCATTCCTGCGACTGCCGGGCATCGTCACCGGCATCGCGGGTGCCGGGCTGCTGTCGGGGGTGCGGATGCGGCGCTACCTTTCGCGCTGCATCGGCGACCGGCGGATCGAGGACCTGCGGAACCCGCGGCTGGAGATCGCGGTGTCGAATTTGACCCGACAACGCCCGGAGGTCCGGGATTCCGGGCCGCTGAACGAGTTCATGATCGCGAGTTGCGCGATGCCGGTGCTTTTCAAGCCGCAGCGGATCGGCGGGGAGGACTTCCTCGACGGTGGCGTGGCGAACGAGAGCCCTTTTGATCACTGGCTGGACGATCCGACGGTTCATACCATCGTGGTGCACCGCATTCGCCATACTTCGGAGATGGGCGGGCTGCCGTGGCGGACGCCCGGCGGGATTCTCGGGGCCTGCCACGGGGTCGCGGCGAACGAACTTCACCGCCGACGTTGCGAGCAGGCGGAGGGATCGGGCAAGCGGCTGGTTTTCCTGGAAACCGGGCATGAGTGTCCGGGTCTGCTGCACCGTGGGAAGGCGCGCGGGTATTTCGCTGCGGGAGAGAAGACGGGGCAGGAGTGGGGTGGCTAGGCGCCCGGGACCGCGTGCCTCCGGCTCGCAGAACGGTCCCCAAACACCCGCAGCCCATTCCAACCCGCATCGCCGAATCGTGAATTCTCCCGTGGCTTCTGCGGGCCAGAGGCTCCGCGCACCCGGTGGAGCCTCAAGTCGCCGGGGCGACTTTCTGGAGAAGGCGGCCGAGGACGAATGCGATGAGGGGGAGGATGAGCAGGGCGGATAGATGCGGGAGATCCCACAGATTCTGCTCGATAAGTTCTCCATCGATATAAAGTGCGATGGGAGCGGCTGCAACGAAGTCCACCAAAGGGATCCCAGCGAGGAGGGCCGACACATAGCGGGGGATTGGCTTGCGGAAACGGGTAAGGCAAAGAGTCAACCAGATCAGGAAGGGAGTCATTCCAATAATGCCAAAGACCGGGGACTGGGGCATGATCCAGCAGGACATGGCGAGGATAGGAAGAAACAGTAGCGTCTTGGAGACGACAAGTGGGCCGGGCGGAGGATACTCCATCCCCTCGTAGCGAGCCGAAAGCGAAAGCCCTACAATGTAGCAGAACAGGCCGGTCATCAGGGTGGCGATTATTCCGAGCCTGGTAACGACCATGCCAGTGATGTCTAGGCCCCTATACGCCTGATCATGCAGATCCCATATTGGCCAGGTTGCAAGGAACGCCATGGCGTAAAGTCCCGCACGACACAGCCCCATCGGGACCACTGCCCAGATTGCCTTCTTGTGAAACCACGTGTAGACGCTGATGAGGGACAGAATCACCAGGGCGCAAATGGCACTCGCCAAACTTTCCATTGCGGCAAGGCCGACGCCTGCAAGCGAGAGCACGGCCGCGGCGGTGATGTAAAGGGATGGAGGAAACAGTCCGGACGGCAGTGCCCGCTCCGGCCGCCGAACTTTGTCCCAATTCCGGTCGAACCAATCGTTTGCAAGATTGCCGGCAAAATACAGGCAAAGTCCGGCGGTCGAAAGGATACCGAGGGATTTCCAACCGCTTGTGTCGAATCGGTGCCAGAAGGGATAGGACCAAACCATCCACCCCGCCATATACCCCAACCAAACATTGCTCACCACGCTCGGCGCGTTGGCGATGCGGAGAGTGGCGAGGAGGGCGCGGAGGCGGGACATCTTTGAAAAGCTGAAATGCTGAAAACTGAAATGCTGAAAGTGGCTACATCTTAGCCACCCAGCACCCACCGGTACTCCGCGGCGATCTGTTCTTCGACCGGGCGCTGCATCTCCGTGGGAAGGACGCCCCAGGTGTAGGTTTCGATTTCCCAGTGCGAACAGAGATCGGGGATCTCCTCGGCGAGCTGCAGCGCGTCGCGGGCGTGCTGGCGGGTGCTGCGCAGCGGCTCGGCGGGGGCGGCGTCGAGCGGGATGTGGAAGTGGACGCGCCATTGCTCGGCGTCGCGGCCGTCGGCGGTGTCGAGCGAGGCGAGGCCGTCGGGGAGGTCCGTAAAGCGCTCGATCCGGCCGTCGGGGTGGCGGGTGAGGACCTGGTGGAGGTAGGTCGGCTCGTCGAAGGCGCTGACCGCCTTGACCGCCGCCGGGATGCGGGGGTCGAGGGCGAGGGCGGAGGAGAGGTGAATCTTGGAAAGGCGCAGGCCTTCGTTGCGGAGGGCGGTGAGCGAACTACGGGCTTCCTCGTACTGGAGCGCGAAGTGGCAGCAGTCGTAGTTGATGCCGATGCGGCGCTTGATCTGTTCGTGGTCCGGGGCGGCGTTCAGCAGGCGGTCGAAGAAGCGCAGGGTTTCCTCGGTGTTCTCGAAATGGCCGCGCGGCTCGGGTTCCATGCCGAGGTGGAGGTCGCGGCCGGAGACCTCGCTGAGGGCGTCGAGGAAGGCGGCGAGTTCGATCAGGTGGTCGTGGATCATCGCCTCGTCCGCGCCGAATTCCTTGAAGGAGCCGGGCAGGGTGGAGACGGAGCCGTCGATGCCTTCCGGGACCAGTTCGGAGAGGATGGTGAAGAGCTCCTTGGTGTATTCGAGACGGGCGGGGTCGGTCCAGTCGGGGCGGAAGACATTGCGCTTCACGCGGGTGCCGTGGAAGTCGCCGTAGGGAAAGCCGTTGATGGTGAAAACGTAGGCGTTCTCCTCACCGAGCCAGGTTTTGAACTCGTTCAATTCCTCGCCGCGCAGGAGTTCGGCGGCGGCCTTGGCGGAGAGGCGGAGGCCGATGGCGAAAGGTTGGCCGGGCGAGACCAGGTCGCGGACCTTCATCGCGTGGGTGTCCAGCGCGCGGAAGGTGCTGGCCCAGTCCTCGGCAGGATGGATGTTGGTGCAGTAGGCGAGGTGGCCGTGGGGAAAGCGCATGCGGGGAGGATGGGGAATTTGGGGCGAGGGGCAAGATTCGGGTATCGGAGAGGGTGCGTCTCGCGCCCTTGCGGGCGGATTCCGAGGGCGCGAGACGCACCCTCTCCGGTTACCGCCGCGCGACGACGGTGATGATCTGCGCTTCGTCGTCGACGGGGAGTTCGGGGTCGAAGTCGGCGACGGCGTGGAGCGGCTCGAAGCCGGCCTTGGCAAGCAGGCCGCGGAGCTGGCGGGCGGTGAACCAGCGGAGGGTTTGGGTGCTCTCGTGCTCGGCTTCCAGGCTGCCGTCGGGGCGGTGGAGGCGGTAACGGTGCTCGCGGGTGAGGATGCGCGCCTTGCGGTCGAGGCGGTGGCGGGTCTCGACACTGGCCGCGCGGCCGTCGGGGAGCGTGGTACGGTGGTCGTCGTACCATTCGCCCTCGGGCAGCTCGCGGTGGAGCTCGGCCATGGGGATGAAGACGCTGAGGTAGATCAGGCCGCCGGGGTCGAGCAGGGATTTGAAATGGAGGAGCGCCGCGGCGGGGTCGGGCGCGAGCTGGAGGGTGAAGGCGGGGAGCAGCAGTGAGGCATAGGTTTTGACTGGATCGAAAACGGTCATGTCGCCTTCGTGGAGGACGGGATCGAGCGAGAGGTCGGCGGCGGCCTGGCGGCACATCGCGAGCATCTCTGGCGAGAGTTCGAGGCCTTCGACATGGTGGCCTTTTTGCAGCAGCGGGAGCAGCAGGCGGCCGGACCCGCAGCCGATTTCCAAGGAGGGGCCGGGATGCTCGCGGAGCAGCTCGTCAAGCAACGCGAGTTCCGCGGCCTCGCCTTCGTCGGCCCAGAAGGCATCGTGCAACAGGGCTTCGAGGGACATGTAGGAGCTCATGCGGGGAGGAAATCATCAATCAACAATCTTCCAATCATCAATCGGGTTGGCTTTGCGGGCGGCCTTGACAGTCGAGGGGTTGGCTTCTTGCTTGCGGGATGGCGATCCGTTTCAAGGTGCTCGGCGGGGCGGGGCAGGACAACGCGCTGTGGGTCGAGGTGGACAGCGGGCAGGGGATCCGGCGGCTGCTGTTCGACTGCGGCGAAGGGTGTCTTTCCTCGCTGGCCTTCGCCGACGTGCAATCGACCGACCACCTGTTCTTTTCGCACTTTCACATGGACCACGTCTCGGGCTTCGACTCGTTCTTCCGGGCGAATTTCAACCGCGAGGACCGCGCCAACCGGATCTGGGGGCCGCCGGGGAGCGGGCGGATTTTGCAGCATCGCTTTCAGAGTTACCTGTGGAATCTGCACGAAGGGCTGAACGCGGTGTGGCGGGTGTCGGACATCGGCGAGGCGGACATCAGGACCTGGCGCTACGAGCTGCCGGATGCCTTCGAGACGGCGCATGAAGAAGCGGCGGTGGTGCGGGACGGCGCGCTGGTCTTGGAGGAGGACGATTTCACCGTGGAAGCGATGACGATGGACCATCGCACGCCGAGCATGGCCTACCGGGTGACGGAGAAGACGCGCTGGAACATTGATCCGGCGGCCTTGGCGGCGCTGGGCCTGCGGCCGGGACCGTGGTTGAAGGCGTTGAAGGATCCGTTGGAGCTGGCGGACGATGCGGTGGTCGAGGGGTGGCGGGCGGGCGAGCTGAGGGAAAAGCTGCTGGTGCCGACGCCGGGGGACTCGATCGCTTACCTGACGGATTTCCTGATGGACGAGGCGGCGGCGGAGCGTTTGGAGCCGTGGCTGGCCGGGTGCAAGACGGTGGTATGCGAATCGCAGTATCGTGCCGCCGATCTTGAACTCGCGCAGAAGAACTTTCACATGACTGCGGTGCAAGGCGCGGCGGTGGCGAAGCGGGCGGGGGTGGAAGAGCTGGTGCTGATCCACGTCTCGTCGCGCTACACGCGGGAGGAATGGGCGGCGCTGTTGGATGAGGCGCGGGCCGTGTTTCCGGGGGCGAGGTTTGCGGAGGGGTGGGGATAAGGAGTGTTGACCTGTGGTCAACGCGGGAGTGTCGACCACAGGTCGACACTTAGGGCGATTGGCTTGAGGCTGTGGATCCATTGCAATGGCTTGAAGAGAACCAGTGCTAGACAAAAGGGCCCGAAAATGCTGGGTTAGCGTTGTAATGAAAGGCAATCCGACC
>Ga0247843_1002222_pt1 | contig 36166 bp, 33 predicted proteins | sample LaCruzMarch2017__FD_192420 | JGI IMG/M metagenome (GOLD analysis project Ga0247843, IMG submission 192420) | Freshwater microbial communities from meromictic Lake La Cruz, Castile-La Mancha, Spain - LaCruzMarch2017_8m | ecosystem: Environmental > Aquatic > Freshwater > Lake | place: Spain... | reverse complement strand
CTAATTCTCCTATTAACTGTAATTTAAAGGATAAACTGTAATCTCGCTGACTACGTTTCTTTTTGTGTTCTGTTTGCTTTTCCATTTTTTAAGTTGTTTAGGTGACAACCTATTTCAGGACGAGAGAGTTTGTTAAAAAAAGGAGTGGAAGAGGCTTTCCCTTTTGGTGCTGATACACTAGTATTTAAAGTAATGGGAAAATTGTTTCTGTTAACTGGAATTGATGCTCAGCCAGTTCAATTTAACGTGAAATGCGATCCTGAAAAAGCGATTGAGTTAAGAGAGAAATTCTCTTGCGTTTTACCGGGATATCACATGAATAAACGGCATTGGAATACTATTATTTGTGATGGATCTGCAAACAGAAAACAAATTCAAGAATGGATAGATGATAGTTACCATTTAGTAGTGAGTAGTTTAACTAAAAAGTCAAAAACACAATTAGAGAGTTTGTAATCTTGTTAGCTGAGCCTATTGAAATTGATAGCTGAGCGGAGTCGAAGTTATTCATCCTTAAAGAAATTCAGCTTATGTAAATCAACCAACTGAGTTTTTTGGTAGTAAAAATTTATCATCTCTGGACATTTATAACCTAATTTTGCCATACGCATAGCACCTTCTTGGCACATACCAACTCCATGTCCAAAACCACGCCCTTTTAAAATAACAGTATCGCCAACAGCTACTACACTGAAAAAGCTTGATTTTAGTTGCAAATCAGTTCTTACGTTTTTTAATGGTACTCTTACATTGTTTGCTTCTAAAAATGGCTTCCTAATATCTTGTTTAAAATTGAGTGCTAACCATCTCGCATTAGAATCTTGAATAGGATAATTATGTTTTAATTTTAAATACGACAACCAATCTTCTTTGGGCATTTTGCGTTCCCATTTTGCATTAGGCATTTTTGTGCTAAATGTATCATTCACACTTCGTAAATACGATAATTTGCTTCCCCATACGTCTTCAGAATTCGCTGTTTGTCCTCCACTATTACTATGAAAAGCGGCATCAATTAGATTCAAGTTATCATCTACTACAACTTTGCCTTTCGTATCAGTCACTGCTTTCATAATATCTAACTCCGTTGTTTTGCCAAAGTATGCTTGGCAGTGTGTATGATCACATAAATTAAAATCTTCAGGTGCATGTTTTTGTAAATGAGATAAAGCAAATGTTCTTGCTAAAATGGCTTGTACTTTATAAAATTCCTGAAATGATCTTCTTCCAGATTCAGCCTGAACAACACCGGCAATATAGTTATCTAATGATATTTCGTTTAAACATTTTAAGTCGCCCAATTCTGTTGTCACATACAAATTATCCTCATAAAAACGAGGCTTTCGGTCTGGAGAAATTAATTTCATGCGGAAAGATTTTACAAAATCAGGGCTAGAAATTTTCACGCGTTTGTATTTTCCAATCACATTTTCAAATGTTTTTACTTCAACCGAATCATTTACATAAGTAAGTTTAATTAGTGGCGATTGTTTAGTTTTTGCAACTTCAACGCCATTGGCCCAAATACTGTAATTGCCTGCTTCTGCGCTAAATGTAAATGATTGTACTTTTATTTGAGAGAAGATTTTTATGTTTACAGTTTCGTCAACAGTATATTTTTTTGAAACGTTAACCACTGCATTTTTTGTCACACTTGAATAGGATGATTTTACGGGCATATCCATTACATGCCATGAGGCAAATAAAAACAATACACTTATGATGATGATATTATTTTTTAGCATGAATGTGATTGTACATTAATTCGGCTACTTTTTTAGAAGCGCCACTATTTCCTAACAGTTTTATTAAACCATCATATTCTTTCAACATTTCTTCTCTAACTGGCCCTGAAATGATTTTAGTTAACTCCTCCTTTAAATTTTTGGCATTTAAATCTGTTTGAATTAATTCTTTAACCACAGGTTTATCTAAAATTAAATTTGGCAAACCTATGTATTTAACTCTACCGCCAACAACCATTTTAGCAATAGAGTAAGATACAGTTCCACCTTTATAACACACCACTTGAGGCAATCTAAATAGCGCACTTTCTAACGTTGAGGTGCCTGACTTAATAATACCAGCATGTGCATTGTGCATTAAGGCATAAGTTTGACCAAACACCACTTTTAATCCCATATCAATTGCCATTTGGTATGCTTCTTTAGGCAAATTTGTAGTCCCAGCAATCACAAATTGATACTCTTTAAAATCATTTACTACATCCAACATAATAGAAAACATGCGTTCTATTTCTTGCTTCCTACTACCTGGTAACACTGCAATAATTGGTCGTTGGTCTAAATTATTTTTTTCAATAAAAGTGGCTTTGTTGGGAAGCGTAGCTTTTTCTTGTTCAATCGCATCTAGTAATGGGTGACCTGCATAATCTGCTTCGTAACCATGTTTTTTATAAACTGCCACTTCAAACGGCAATATCACAAACATTTTTTCTACACTGCGTTTAATAATTTCCACTCGATCTTCTTTCCATGCCCAAATAGTTGGAGAGATATAATAAAACACTCTAATGCCTTGTTGTTTTGCCCAATCTGCAATACGTAGGTTAAAACCAGGATAATCTACTAAGATTAAAATTTCGGGTTTAAAATCTAAAATATCTTGTTTACAAAAAGCAATGTTTTTAAAAATAGTACGAATGTTTTTTGCTACTTCTACAAAACCCATAAAAGCTAAATCTTTAATATGCTTTCTTGGTTTTTGATGGGTGACAGCTTCCATTAAATCTCCACCCCAAAATCGGAATTCAATGCTACTATCAAGTAACAACAATTCTTTCATCATATTGGATGCGTGTAAATCTCCAGATGGTTCACCAGCTATAACGTAGTACTTCATGTAAGTTTTAAAGTAGTGAAATGTATAATACTAATCCTACATACAAGAATGTGGCAATAATTAAACCTCTGCCAAAATCAAATATTTTTTTATTCAGAGATAAATAAAAAATCGCTAAGTTGGCTATAACACAAACAATGGCTACTTCCTGAAACATATTCCCGGCGCGCAGATATCTGATAAATCCATTAGGGAAGTTCAATTGATTATGAAAAAACAACCAATAGCAAAAAAAACATAGTGAAGGAAAAATGGCTCCAAATAAAAAGCCTATCCATTTTTTATCCATTTTATCTAACATGTTATAATGTATTTTTTAAGTGAGTAATATAATTATGTGCCGTTAAATCATGCATAATTGGAACAACCGACACATAGCCATTAGCTAAAGCCCATTCATCCGTATCTTTAGCATCGGGTTCAAAGTTCACAAATTTACCTGTTAACCAATAGTACGAGCGACCGTATGGATCTTTTCTTTCTTCAAAATCTTCTACCCAATTTGCTTTTGCTTGGCGGCAAACTTTAAGTCCGCTAATTTCATCGGATTTGAGTTTAGGGAAGTTCACATTTAAACAAACTCCTTTCGGAAGTTCATCTTTTAATACTGATGCTGTGATCTTTTCAATATAAGAAGAAGTTGCACTAAAATCAGCATTTATATCATAATCGCTCAAACTAAAACCAATAGCAGAAGTTCCTTCTAAAGAGCCTTCAATAGCCGCGCTCATGGTGCCTGAATAAATCACGTTGATAGAGCTATTACTACCATGATTAATCCCTGATAGCACTAAATCTGGCTTGCGAGGCAGCAATTTACTAATAGCCATTTTCACGCAATCTACAGGTGTGCCTGTGCAGCTATATTCTTCAATTACTCCTGCGTGATAATTTGTTTTTTGGATGCGCAACATAGCATTAATCGTAATGGCATGCCCCATCCCAGATTGAGGTTTATCAGGTGCGATTACATAAACATCGCCAAATTTTTTAGCGATAGATGATAAATGTAAAATGCCAGGAGCGCTCACTCCGTCATCGTTGGTTACTAATATTAATGGTTTTTGTTGCATCTTGGTAAATCTATTGATTTTATAACTGATTTTAGTGAATAAAATGAGTTTTTTACTAAATTAACAGTGTTGAATTCTACCAGTTATTTTTAAACTTTTTTTTACTATTTTTGTATAACTAACTAAACAATTATTATGAAGAAAATTATTAAAACAGCCAATGCCCCTGCTCCAATTGGACCATATAACCAAGCTGTACAAGTTGGTGATTGCGTTTATGTTTCAGGTACTATTGCTATGGATTTAGCATCTAAGCAGTTAATTAAAACCAATATTAAAGAAGAAACTAAAATAGTGATGGATTATTTAGGTGCTGTTTTAATAGAAGCAGGTTTAACTTATGACAATATTGTAAAGACTACTATTTTCTTAGCGGATATGAATAATTTTGTACACGTTAATGAGGTTTATAGCAGTTATTTTAAAGGAGATTATCCTGCACGTGCAACAATTCAAGCAGATAGGTTACCAAAAGATGCTAATGTTGAAATTAGCGTTGAGGCTAAAGTTTTTTAATAAAACTATACTTTTTTAACAAATTTCATGAGATTTACAGTACTTTATCGCTAAAAATCTCCTTTTTTTTGCCTGAAATTGAAATTGAAAATTAAATTCATGCGTTTATTTTTAGATCTAAAAAATTAGAGGTTAAAAAATGCCTTTGCTCGATAAAAAAGTTTTATTCAACGAAAAATTACTTGCCAAAATAGTTGTTTATTAAATTTTTTGTTATAATTTTACTATAACTAAATATAATTTTACGTTATGAACATTTTTGTAAGCAACATCAGCTTTAAAGTTAGAGAACAAGCACTAAGTGAACTTTTTTCTCAGTATGGCGAGGTTACCTCGGTTAGAATTATTAAAGACAAAGAAACAAAACGAAGTCGTGGATTTGGTTTTGTGGAAATGGCAAGCGACGACGATGGGCAAAAAGCCATTGATGCGTTAAACGGAACAGAGCATTATGAACGTGCTATTGTTGTGTCGCAAGCTAAAGGTAAACCGGAAAACGCAAGCGCATAATATATTTACTATATAAAAACAAAAAAGTCCCGATTTAATCAGGACTTTTTTGTTTTTATATAAATTCGTTAGTTTCTAATAGTTAAAGTATTAATGCCATCAAATACAGCATTATACAATCTTAAATTTTGAGATGCCCCCGAAATAATTCCGCCATCAAAAATTTGCCATTTAGCACCACTAATTGTATCTTTCAGTGTAAAGCTATCTGATTGTACTTTTACTTTTGCATTTGGGTCGTTGGGTAAAACTGTTGAGGTTCTCTCTATAGCTACAAAATCTGTAGGAGCGTTAGTAGCTGTTTTTCTATAAACAATGATGCCATTTACACCACCATTAATATACAACCAACCACCTGCGGTTTGTAAATTAAAGTATAAAGGATCGTTAGGGTATATGGTAACATTTACGGTTTGGTAAGCAATATTATCCTGAACGGTTTGATTTTTCTTCTTACAAAAAGAAAAAACAAAAGCCATCATGAATAAAAATAATATGCTAATTTTTCTAAACATTATTAAACAGTATAGGTTAAACAAATACCTTTGTATACAAATATAAAAATTTTCTATGGACTTTCACGAACCAACACCGCCCAAAAAACATAACGTTTTTTTGCCAATTATATTGTCGTTGGTTTTAGTGTTAGGAGTTTGGCTTGGTTATTTTTTATCTAAACAAATTGATAGAGGATCAACGTATAGTCAAAGTCGTCATGGTTCTACAAATGATAAAATAAATAGTTTGTTAGAGTATATTGAATATCAATACGTGGATACTATTAATAAAAAAGATTTAGTAGAAAAAACAGTAACATCCATGTTGCAAAGTTTAGATCCGCACTCTGCCTACATTCCAGCTAGTGATTTTGAATCAGTAAATGAGCCGTTAGAAGGTAACTTCGATGGAATAGGCGTAGAGTTTAACATCATTAAAGATACCATCCGAGTTATTAGCCCTATCGAGGGAGGACCTTCTGAGAAAATAGGAATTAGAGCAGGCGATCGGTTGATAAAAGTCGAAGGTAAAAACGTTGCAGGTGTTAAAATTACGAATAAGGAAGTTTTTGAAAAATTAAGAGGCAAAAGTGGAACGGTTGTAGCTGTTACTATTTTAAGAAGTGGCATACAAAAGCCTTTGCAATTTAAAATAACGCGTGATGCTATTCCATTATATAGCTTGGACGCATCTTATATGGTAAAACTAGACATTGGTTATATTAAAATTAGTAAGTTTTCCGCTACTACCTATCAAGAATATTTAAAAGCGTTTAATGCTTTAAGTAAGCAAGGCATGAAAAAATTAATTTTGGATTTACGTGGAAACCCTGGCGGATACTTAAATGCAGCCGTTGATATATCGGATGAATTTTTGGCTAATGGTTTGCAAATAGTTTACACGCAAGGCAAAGCTAATCCTAAAAAAGTATACAAAGCTACTGAACATGGTAGTTTTGAAAATAATCCGTTAGTTGTATTAATAGACGAAGGTTCTGCAAGTGCTAGCGAAATTGTTGCTGGAGCTGTTCAAGATAATGATAGAGCTACTGTTATCGGTCGCCGAAGTTTTGGTAAAGGTTTAGTGCAAGACCAAATGCAATTGCCTGATGGTTCTGCGATTCGTTTAACTATAGCAAGATATTATACCCCAACAGGACGCTGTATTCAAAAACCTTATTCGGATGATAAAGATCAATATTATAGTGAGGAATATGATAGATATACAAATGGAGAATTATTAAATGAAGACAGCATTAAGTTAGATAAAACAAAACAATATAAAACACCTGAAGGAAAAATTGTTTACGGTGGTGGTGGAGTTATGCCCGATGTGTTTGTACCTATTGATACAGCTAGGTCTAACGCATTTTTAAATAAGATATTTTATTCAGGTTATATCAATACATTTGCTTTTGAGTATGCCGATAAAAACAGAGTAAAATTAAAGGCTTATGGGTCTGCTAAAAATTATATTGATAGGTTCGAGATTAGTCAAGCTATTTTAGAAGAATTTTACACTTATTGTGCCGACAAGGATTTGCCCTTGAATCTTAAAATGAAAACAATGACGAGTGAGGCGCTAAAACCTTACTTAAAAGCCTTTATAGGTCGAGATGTGTTTGATAAAGATGCCTACTATCCTATTTTGAATCAAAAAGATAAATGTATTTTAAAAGCTACAGAAGTATTATCTAAATAAAAAAATTGTACTTTTGGTTGAAATATGAAAGTAAATATGAATACCAAATTTTTAGTAATCCCATTAATTGCCATTTCTTTAGCATTTGTTTCTTGTGGAGGAAATTCAGAAGGCGCAAAAAGTAAAGAAAGCGCAAGTGTTTCAGATACTGTTTTAGTTTCAGATACTGTTTCTTTATCTACAGATGATAACGAAGTATCTTATAATCTTCCTTCCGCTTTACAAATTGCTTATGTATTTAAAAAATCTGGAGCAGGATTTGTGCCATCATTACTAAATGATAAAGAAAGTACAAATAAGTATAATACAAATAATTATAAGCGCGCTGTTAACTTCGGTATTTATAGTGCTGATTTAGCTTATTGTTTATTTAATAAAAAGTATCAAGAATCAAAAGAGTATTTAAAAGCATGTAAAAACATGGGAGCCTCTTTAGGTTTAAATTCTGCGTTTGAAAGTGACAATATGGCTCAACGTTTCGATAAAAATATAGCTAACGAAGATTCAGTGATTAAAATCGTATCTAGCGTTCAATTAAAAACAGATGTGATGTTTGAACAAAATAAGCAAAAGCACGTTACCGTTATTGCTTTTACTGGCGCTTGGACAGAAAGCATGTATATTGCTTTAGAAGTTTACGCTAAGGATAAAAATAAAAAAGTATTAGGAAGTTTATTAGAGCAATTGTTACTATCTGAAACTGTTGTTAAAGCTTTAAAAAGCCACCAAGCTTCAGAACCAGAAATGCCAACACTTATATCTGCTGTAGAAAACATTAATACTCAGTTTAATGCCATTAATGAAGTAAAATCTGCTATTGAAAAAGATGAAGAAATGGATTTTAATGCAATGTCGATTTCTGATAGGGAATTGAAAACAATCTCAGAGTCGGTTAAATCTTTAAGAACAAGTATGATAAACTAAATAGTATGACAATGACAAAAATTATAAAACCTATAGTAACTATCGTTATTGTATTTGTTTTAATGGCATTTCAAGGTGGCGACGTTTTATGTAACTCTAAAGAATTGAAAGAAAAAGCTAAATTGGCATTAGAGCCATATAAATATGATAGTTCGGAATTAACACGTATTTTGTATAAAGCAAAAGAAACGGTAAAAGAGGTGGAAGTTCCTTTATTTATTGGTGAAAAATACCGTATAGTATTTGAATTGGAAGCGCTACCAAAACAAGTTGAGGTTCAAATCTACAACAAAGACAAAGACTCTAAAAATAGAAAATTATTATTTTCATCTAAAGATATGGGCGACAAAAAAGAGTTTCAGTTTGAAGTTTCAAAAGTACGTCACGTGTATGTAGATTATGTCATTCCCCAAACAGAGACTGGTTCATATAGCGGTTGTGCTGTATTTATGGTAGGATATAAATAATTGTCATACTGAAAAGAGTGAAAGCCTATTTTTTTGTTCTTTTATTTTTTTGTTTCTACTTCAAATCCTTTTTTCTTCCAATCGTCAAATCCTTTTTCAAGATTGACTACATGTGTAAAGCCTTCTTTTTTCATTAAATCTGCACATTCACCACTACGACCGCCTCCGGCACAATAAATTAAATAGGTTTTTGTTTTGTCTAATTTTGAAATTACCATTTCAGCATCTTTCTTAAAATAATCAATTTGAGCAGCACCTTTAATAAATCCTTTGTTTTTCAATTCATCATCGGTGCGTAAATCAATTAAGTATGATTTCTTCTCATCAATTAATTTTTTGAAAGTAGCAGCATCCACATTTTCAATTTTAGTTTGCGAAAAACTAAGAACAGATAAAAAAATAGCTAAAGCGGTAAGTATTTTTTTCATAGTAAAATTTTAATTTTTATTTAAAAGTAAGTAGCCAATTAATAGCCTTTTGTTTATCATCAAACATCTTCATTTTTATAGTTTGTTGATGGGTTATTTTTATGATAAAATTAATAATCAAGCGATGTGCTAATGATTTCACAATGACTGCCATTGCTTTTGTCATTTCATTTGATTCGGGCTTTGCACTAAATTCCCTAGCTTCTTTTGAAATGGAAGTGTCATTTCCTGTTTCAACCAAAACAAGATGTTTGTTGATATGATTGTATTTGGACTTTAAAAAATGATACTGGTTTTGAGCATCTTCTATTTCAATAGTAACATTATCTTTTAGTTTAATGAATACAATTCCATTATCCCAAAATTCAACTTTAGAAGTTCGATCATCCGCTGAATCTACAAAATTATATTTTACAGAATCTAATGTCAAGATAAGTAAATTTAATTATTTTTTTCGTTTTATCAAAGCCATATAAAAGCCATCAAAACCCTGGCTTGGTAGTATAGTTTGATCTTTAATCAACTCAAAATTTGAATTATTTGCTAAAAATTCATCCACCTGTTTTCTGTTTTCGCTAGGTAATACGCTGCAAGTAGAATAGACTAATTGTCCGCCCACTTTTGTCATGATAGAATATTCGCTCAATATTTTTTGTTGAATAGCTTTTGTTCTATCAATAAATTCTAAGTTTAATTTCCATTTAGCATCTGGGTTACGTTTAATAACACCGCTACCACTACAAGGTACATCTAATAATAATCTATCAGCCGTATTTTCTAAACGTTTAATAGTTTTGGTACCCTCAATTAGGCGGGGTTCCACATTACTTGCTGTTGCGCGGCGAGCACGTTTTTTTAATTCATCTAATTTCCATTGTGTAATGTCCATCGAAATAATACGACCTTTATTTTGCATTAAAGCGGCAATGTGTAAGGTTTTTCCGCCACCGCCAGCGCAAGCATCAATCACACGCATACCAGGCTCAACACCTAAAAATTCTGAAATATGTTGTGAGCCGGCATCTTGTAATTCAAATAAACCTAATTTGAATAAGGGGTTTTGAAATAAATTTTGACGATGCGATAACAATAATGCATCCGTATATCCATCTAAAAAATCAACTTCAATTTCTTGTTCCGCTAAATGTTGTTTTAAAATTTCTTTTTTAGTTTTTAAAGTATTTACTCGTAAAACAACTTCTGCTTGTTTGTTTAAAGCTTTTGCTTCATTTTCCCAAACGTCTTTTCCTAATTCACTTTCACATAAATCCCATAACCAATCTGGATATGATTGTAGAATTTTTTGGTCTTTAATGGCTTTGTATTTATCTATTATTGTTTTTTCGTTGAGGTTTTTAAAATCACGTTCATCAGGCATTGGCAAATGTCTGATAATAAAATAAACACCCAATATTTCCCAAAAACCAGTTTCGCTTCCTGCTAAATGGCTTAATAAACGGTAATTGCGTACAATATCATACGTGGTTTCAGCAATAAAACGTCTGTCTCTGCCACCAAATTTCGGATTCTCTTTTAAGGTTTTTTCAATGACTTTATCTGCGTATTTATTATCAGTAAATATGGTGGTTAACGCATTAACAACAGCTTGTAATAAAATACGATGTGGTTTGGCTTGTTTTAGTATTTTCTTGCCCATGAATCCTTAAAATTTAAGCCTCTAAGTTACTTTATTTTTTTTATATGTATAAGTTATTGTTTGTAGTCGCCATAACTAGTGCCGCGCTACTCGGTATGGAATAATCCTCGTAAAAGTTACTCGTGTTTGTTCTTTTTGAATGATGATTATTTATTATATTTACCTATTACCAATCTTACAGAAACTATGACTAAATTTTTTCTTTCGTTTATATTTCTTTCTAGCTTTTTAGTGGCTCAAAATAAAAAACGCATTTTATTAAAAAATGCCATAGCTCATATTGGCAATGGTCAGGTGCTTGACAATAGCTATGTATCCATTAAAGATGGGAAGATTGATATGGTTGCTGATGCAAGAGTCACTAAAATTGATCCATCCCAATTTGATACAACGATAGATTTATCTGGCAAACATATTTACCCAGGTTTAATTGCACCAAATTGTATTTTAGGGTTACAAGAGGCAGAGGCAGTTCGTCAAACGAGTGATTATTATGAGGTTGGAGAGTTTAACCCACATGTGAGGAGCTTAATTGCCTACAATGCTGAGAGCAAAATTTTGGAAACAGTAAAAGCAAATGGTGTATTATACACACAATCAACTCCAAGAGGAGGAAGAATTGCTGGTACATCTTCTATTTTAGCAACGGATGGTTGGAATTGGGAAGACGCAGTCATTAAAACAGATGACGGAGTGCATGTTAACTTTCCAAACACCATTCAAAAACATGGTTGGTGGGCAGAACCAGAACCAAGCGACAAAAACCCAAAATATACAGAGCAAGTAAATGAATTGACTACTTTTTTTAATAATGCTTTGGCGTACTACAATACAAAAAATGCGACTGATAAAAATTTACGTTTTGAAGCGATGAAAGGTATTTTTGATGGCACTAAAAATTTATATATCCGTGCCGATTATGTAAAAGATATTATTGGCGCCATTAATTTTTCTAAAAAATTCAACATAAAAAAAATAGTGATTGTTGGCGGAAAAGACAGCCACAAAATTACTAAGCTATTAAAAGAAAATAATGTGGCAGTGATGTTAAATCGTTTACATGATTTGCCAGATTTACCAGAAGCAGAAACAGATTTGATTTTTAAACTACCTTATTTATTACAAAAAGACTCCGTGTTATTTTGTTTGCAAAATCAAGGAGACATGGAAGCTATGAATGCGCGTAATTTAGCATTTTTAGCAGGGACGGCTGCTGCTTATGGCTTAACAAAAGAACAAGCCTTGCAAAGTGTGACCTTAAGTTCAGCTAAAATATTAGGCATTGATAATTTAGTGGGAAGCATTGAAACTGGCAAACTGGCTTCTTTAGTTGTTTCGGAAGGCGATATTTTGGATATGAAAACCAATAAAATTATTCTGGCATACGTTAATGGAAGAAGTATTAAACTTTCTAATTTTCAAAACGACTTAAATAAAAAGTATTCGGATAAATTGGGAATTAAGGAATAGCACATATGCTATTGTTTTAATATATTTAGTTTTTAGAAATATTATTTGAGAGATGTAAAAAAGTCATTTCCTTTAAAAAGTTAAGCTCATTCTCGCTAATTTCCAATCCTTCTATTTTACCTAAATCGTCCCAAAGTCTTACTTGAATATGATCTTTAAAATAGTTGTCACACTCAAATTTTCTAGCTTCAATTTCCGTCATTATACCGCCTTGAAATTCTAACGTTTCCTTACTTGCATCTGATAATCCTTCTAAATATCCTGGTTTTGAAAAGGTTAAATACCTTTTAGCATTAACGTGTCCTGCAACCAATTGAGTAATTTTATCAGAGAAACCTAGTTTTGCTAAAAATTCTCCACCAAAATAATCATGCTCTTCTAATCCCCATTTACCCATTTTTTCCATAGTATTTTCTGACTCTAATAAGTGCCCAATATCATGAAAAAAAGCAGCAAGTATCAGTTCATCGTCCGCCCCATCTTTTTTTGCAATTTGAGCACATTGTAACATGTGTTGCAACTGTGTTACATTTTCACCATAAGATTCATTTCCATAAGATTCATATAATTTGAAAATGCTGTCTACTTTATTTTTTATTTCTTCTGTGATCATATTATTTTTATAAAAAGCTAAATATAATAAAATTATATTCCTGAGGTATTTTGTATTATTGGCTTATGCCTGAGGATTATTTTATCGAAATATTTTTTTAGCAGTTTATTAGAATTTAATACACTAAATAAATATTACGTTTTAGTTATTAATTTACGTTAATCTAAAATCCTCCAAATGTGCTTTATAAGTAAATTTTTTCGCCAATTATTTCTACTGTAATTAACAATTAATTTAATTTAAACGATATTTTGTTAACTTTCATAACATTTACTATTAGTAACATTATAGCATTAAAGTTTTATTAATATTCAACTTTGGCTTTGTTTGTTTCCATTTATGACACTAACTTTAGTGTATGAAAACGAAAATATTATTTTTTATTAGCACACTATTTTGCTGTATAATATATACTTTTTGTTATTCACAAAATTAGATAGTAAACCCAAGTTTTGAGTTGGCAACACCAGCTTATTCAACAGCAATTGTTCCTGCATCATGGCCAAGTTTAAGAGGGCTTTGGAAATTTGATAATACAGCAAGTCCCTTAGTGGCAACTGTTGGAACTAATTTAACATTGGCTGGCACGCATACTACTATTGCTGGTTATTCAGGTACAGATAACGCGGTAAGAATTGGACCTGGAAGTAATTATTCTGTATTACATGGGATGCCTGGTAATGGAGGAAGCGCAACATTGGTCAATCAATATACCATATTAGTAGATTTTAGAGTTGCATCTCTTGGAAGTTGGAAAACATTTTATCAAACCAACAATACAAATTCAAACGATGCTGATTTATGGGTTAGAGATAGTGATGGCATGATTGGAGTTGGTGCTGCAGGTTATAGCATAGAGGGAGCTATTCCGAATGTTTGGCACAGAATGATTTTATCAGTAAATAATGGTTCATTTTTTAAGATTTATTTAGATGGGAGAGTGATTTTAAATGGAACAATACAAGCTGTTAATGGTCGTTTTTCACTCGACCCAAGAACTTACTTTATGTCTGATGATAATGGTGAAGATGGATTAATAGATGTTTCTACTATTGCTTTATTTAACAGCGCTTTAACCCAAACAGAAGTTGAAAGTTTAGGAAGATGGACATGCAATAATTGGATAGGAATGGGCAATTATCAGCAACGAGTAAGAAATGGCGGTTATCCCTCTGCCTTTGCGGGTACATATTATCTATATGCAGGCTCTGAAACTAATTCAGATGCTTACCAAGATGTAAATGTGAGTGGCGATGCAGTAGCCATAGATGCTGGATTAGGAACCTATGCTTTTTCTGGAAGGATTCAAACCTATAACCAAAACCCTCAAGATCAAGGACAAATTATTGTAGAATATAGGAATTCATTAGGAACTGTTTTATCATCATATAACACGGGTTTACAAACTACAGCATCTGCATGGATAAATTTTTCGGATACACGAACAGCTCCAGGATTAACTAGAACTATAAGAATTAGATTAATATCAAAAAAAAATAATGGTACTTCAAATGATGCGTATTATGATGATTTTTCATTAACTAAATTATTTATTTTAAGTATAAACGATATTGATTTAAAAGATTTAATAGTTGATAACAGCGAATGCAAATTAAATTGGGTATATAGTGGAAGTGAGTCTTTAGAGAATTTTGAAATTGAACGGAGTCAAGATTTTGTTAGTTGGGAAAGTATACGTTCAATTAAGTTTGCTTCTGATGAAAAAAAATATAGTGACACAGATTTTTTAACTACAGGCAACACCTATTATTATCGCATCAAAGGAAATACAATCAATCAAAAAACACTGTATTCAAAAATAAAATCAATAAACGGCAACAATGTGTCAGATTTTTATTTGCATCTTGCTTTTGAAAATCCCATTAATGTTAACGAAGAATTTAATATAGTTGCTAATCAATTGAATTGTGATTTACTAATTTATGATTTAGGAGGAAAAGTAATTTATGAAAGTAAATCGAATCCCACGAATAATTTTACGTATCAATTTAATTCGCAAGGAATATATATTTTAAAGGTAATACATCAAAATAAAATAATTACTAAAAAAGTAATAGTTAGATAAAGCTACTTATTGCTTTTTTAGCTAAACCAAAGCTTAATGTCATTCCTGCGCCAGCCATGGCATTTACAATTAGCACGTTTTTTTTAGGATCTTCGATAATAAATTTTTTATTAGATGATTTAGCATAAACACCGTGCCATCTTTCTTTAATGTTTATGTCTGTAGTTGGCAAAATTCTTTTTAAACCTGATATAATTAAATGATCAATTTCTTCTTTATTAAAAGGGTTTACTGACTCATCATATTCATGGGAGTCGCCAATGAGTAATTCATTATAATTATTTTGAGCCACTAGTAAATTAATCCCATAGTATAAATACTGTGGTTGTTCTTTTTTTATTCTTGTTCTAATTACCTCTAATGTTTTACATTTACTAAAAGAAGCATAATGAATAAATGATGTTGCCGTATACAAGGCAGGAGTAATTACTGTATTAGAAGCTTCCGTTTTGAGCATTTGTAATTTGCATTTGGTAATCTTTGCATTTTTGTAGACTTCAGGAAACAATAATTCAAAATCAGCACCAGTGCTAATGATTAATTTAGCCGCTTTAATACTACTTTTGTTTGTATAAATAGTTGGTAATTTTTCGCTGATAACGGTGGTGTCAAATAGAAAGTCTACTTTATATTTTTTTGTCAACCATTCAGCAATGGCAGGAATGCTTTCTCTGCTATAAAGCGTGATTTCATTCTCGCTATATAAAGCTCCTTTTAAATTTTTTGAATTCACATAAGGATATTTTTTTAAAACATCTTTGTGATTTAGAATATGGTGATTTTTGTTGGTATATAATTTGCTATATTCATTAATGAGTTCCATTTCATCATCATTATAAGCAAGCCCTAATGACCCCCCATTTTTGTTCCAAGTTTTTGTGTCTTCAAAAAATTCGGTCCAAATTTTTTTGGAATCAGCTACTAATCCTTTGTATTTTTCTTCTTGTCCAATTTCCCAAAATAAACCAAAGTTCCTGACGGACGCGCCTTGGCACGTATGGTTTTTTTCAACGACAATTACTTTTAATCCCTTTTTTGCTGCCCAGTAAGCATGAGCCATGCCAACAATTCCTGCACCAACAATACAAATATCGTATTTCATAACGTTTAGGCAGTTACCACTATTTTTTCTTCCTCAAATACCTCGATCATACATTTAACGAGATAGTTCATATCCTCTTCAAATAACTGACCAATATTACCAATTCTAAAGGCATTCACTTTGCTTAATTTACCAGGATAAATTACGCAGCCTTTGTCATTTAATTTTTTATAAAAGCGATCAAAATTAAAATTAGGCTGTTTAGGATATAAAAATGAATTGATGATATGCCCTTGAATTTCTTGAGGTAAATATTCTTCAAGACCCATAGCGCGCGTTCCTTTTAATAAAACTTGCTGATTGTTTCTATAACGTAGTTCTCTTGCACTCACTCCGCCTTCTTTCACTAATTCTGAAATAGCCTGTTGAAAAGCCATAATGGCTAGTGTAGGCGGCGTAAATCTAAATTGTCCGTTCTGTTCTAATCCTTTCCATTGCTCGAATAAATCTAAACTAACGGTTGGCGAATTTCCTTCACATTGATTTAAACTTTCTCGTTTACAAATTGCAAACGAAAAACCTGGAACACCTTCAATACATTTGTTGGAAGAAGATACTAAAAAGTCAATATTATTTTCTTCTACCTGCATGGTTACACCGCCAAAACTACTCATGGCATCAACGATATAGGTTTTATCATATTGTTTACATAATTTACCAATGGTAGCAATTGGATTAAAAAGCCCTGTAGTTGTTTCGCTATGAATCATTGCAACATGCGTAATGTGAGGTTGTGATTTTAATACATCTTCAACAATGGTTGGATTCACTAATTCATTTTCTTCAAAACGTAAAACTTCGGTTGCTATATGATGAGTAGTAGCAATTTTTAAAATTCTTTCTCCATAGGCGCCATTGATAAGTATAAGTAGATTATCATTAGGTTTTAAAGCGCATGAAATAATGCTTTCTATTCCAAAAGTACCTGAGCCCTGAATAATAACAGTGGTATAATTATTTTTATCTACGATGGCAATATCTAATAAATGGCTTCTAATTTCTTGAACTGCATTAGTAAATTCTAGATCTCTTGATCCAACATCAACAAACATTGCTTGTTTCACTTTTGCACTGGTGTTAAGTGGACCAGGTGTAAATAATTTCTTCATATTTTAACTAGCCGCAATAGTTTCTAATAGTTCTGGTATATATTTTACGCTTTTGATAATATGTGTATGAGGGTGTTTTTCTAATTCTTCTTGTTTTGTTGCTCCAGATAAAACTCCAATGTTTAACCCACATCCCGCGCTATGCCCTTCATGTAAATCAAAAGGTGTGTCGCCCACTTTTGCAACTTGTTTCGCATCTTTTATTCCTAATAATAGCATGGCTTTAAAAATCATATCAGGATGAGGACGACTATTTTCTACTTCATCACTTGTAATTGATAAATCTATTAATCCATTTGATTCCCATCCAACGCGTTTTAAAATCACATCTGCAATTTTTCGGTCGAAACCGGTGTCGATAGCAATTTTAATTTTTTGTTTTTTTAATTTTCTAAAGGCTTCGGTTACTCCCGAAATTTCTTTAACGTTTGGCGAGTTTTGATAAAAAATAACCATTTTATTTTGAAACGATACATGTATTTTATCCACGTAGTCGTATGAGATCTTTATTTTGCCTTCTACTTTTTGCTCCATCAAAATTTTAATAGCAACGGGTTTAGGCATGCCCATCACCGTATTTATTTCTTCACGAGTACAACTAATCGATTCTTCGAAAAGAGCCTGTTGTAGAGCAATATTTACATAGTCTTCGTCATGCACGGTAGTGCCTGCGATATCAAGTACAATAAGTTTAATATCCATGATTATTTGTTTTATTAGGTTATGCTAATGAAATTATGCCTCAAAGATACTAAAAGTTTACTAATACTATATTTATTATATAATTATTGATTAATAATAACTTTTCATTTACTTAATCTTAACAATTAATTTAACGATTTAGGATGTTTTTGACTCTTGTTTTTGAAGTATATGTAGGAAAGAACGAATAAAACTGCTACAGAAATGGATACAACATAGGATGTTATTTTGAAAAAATTAAAATAGCTAATAGTTCCACTCCCAAAGTTTTTATAGAATAAGATACTGACACTTCCAAAATAGCCATAAAAGTCGGCCAAAGTTACCATAAACCCAGCAGTACTAATATATTTAAAAGATGCAATGAGTCGCTCAAAAAATAAGGTGTTTGCAGGCACGTAAGATATATATAAACCCATGCCAACCATGGTTACCCACCAAAATGGAGGAATAATATCCATTTCAAAGAGCAAGGTTGAAAAGCCAATAAATAGTGCTCCTGAAATAGCTACTATATGAATGATGACAAAGGCTCTCATATTATCTTTTATCCATCTGAGGCCGGCCATTACGATAACGACGCTAATGCCAATTGGGATTTCAGTTTTTGTAAATATGTTCGCACTGTCTCCAAAACCTAATTCTTTCCAGATTTCTACAGAAAAATTATCTCTAAAGTCGCGCAACACAGTTAAAAGTAGATAGGCAATCAAAAACAAAATCATACCCCACTTAAATTCCTGCATAAATTTTTTACGCTCGTTTCTATCCATTGGTTTACGCTTTGTTTTTTCTTCTTGGTCCTCTTTATTGGGCAAGGGAAGTTGTTCTAACATCCAAACAGATAATATAAGAAGAGGAACAAAAATAATAGCCACAGTAAAAGGCATCCAAAACTCCGTGACTCCTGATTTTAAAACATATTTCCCAATGGTTTTAATAAAGCCAGAGGATATAATCATTGTTAAGGTTAATCCCATTACCAAAACATCTGTAATTTTTCTTCCTTCCAAATAACTATATACTAGGCCAAATATCATTCCAATGGGCAATCCATTTAAAAACAAACAAATTATATTATAAGGTTTTGGAACTATGGCAAATAATAGTAGCGCTAATCCTGAAACCGTTATAAGTGATAATATTAATTTTGAGCGACCTTTTGGTGTAATTTCAGAAACCACTTTAATTCCGATAAATTTCGATAATGTATAACCAATAATTTGAGAAGTAATTAATAAGATTTTATAATCAATACCTAACACCTGCATGTCTTCAAACTGCGCTACGGAAAATGCTTTGCGAAAAGCATACATACAAGTATAAACACAAAATGCTGCTAAGGTTGCAAATATTGTAAAAGTAGTAGTGCTTGATTTTTGTAAATATGGAGATAGTTTGCCAGCCATTATTAATAAATTAATCCCTGTTTAGTTAATTTGGCATCAATCCAAGTATGTTGACGCAGTGTTTTTAATTTTGAAATACCTGCATCTAATAATAGGGTGGCGGTGCTCACAAAGCAATTGTCAATTTCTGATGGATGATGGGAATCGCTATTTAAAACTAAAGGAATATTTAATTCATTAGCTATTTGAAGCAATTCAATGGAAGGATAGGGATCAACTAAATTTTTTTTATACATGGCTCTTGTATTTACTTCTAAAAAAGAATCTGTTTTTGCAATATTTTCTAAACACTTTATAGCTTCTTTTTTATAAAAATCAGAGTGTGTATCTATCACAAATTCACCAGTATAATATTTGTGTAATTTTATTTTATCTAAATGACCAATTATATTGGGCGCTGATGAGTCCAACATTCTTCTGAAAGCTTCAAAATAAGCTATAACCATTTCATATTTGTCGTTATGCCATATTTCTTCTAATCCTTTTAAAAAACTTACTGTTGAACCTTCAATTTCACAATAATTTCCATCGCTTAATTTTTCCAAAAAATGTACAGAGCAAAGTGTATAATCTAATGGTAAATCTTTTAACAACTCACTGTTTACGCCGCTTACCCCATCAATAAAATCGATTTCCAAGGAGGTATATATTTCAATCTGTGATTGATATTTTTCTTTTAAGTGTTGTAATTCATTAATGTAAGAAGGAAGTTTTTCATTATCCATACTCCATTTGTTTTCAAACGGAAGGGGGCAATGTGAGGTAAACCCAATTGATTGGATGTTTTTTTGAATTGCTGATAAAATATATTCTTCAATCGCTCCTTTTCCGTCGCAATAGTTGCTATGACAATGATAATTAGACCACACAAATAGTTAATTTTTAGATATTATAAGTAAATATAGTAAAAAGAGGCTCTATGTTAGAGCCTCTTTTTAAAAGAATAATAATGCAATTTAATTTAATATAAGTTTTTTAATGGTATGATTATTTCCATTTTTAACAGAAATAAAATAAATACCTTTTGCTTTATCTGATAAATCAAAAGTTTTTACAAAAGAGTTTCCATTTGAAATACTTTCTTCATAAACGTTTTCACCGATTACATTTAGAATATTGATAGTGGCATTTTCCATTTTTTGATTTACGTAAATAGTAAGTAAACCGTTAGTAGGATTTGGATAGATAGAAAATAAGTTTGAGATATTACTTTCGTTTAATCCTGTTGTAGTAGAAGTTGTTGTAAATGTATACGGACCGTTATAAGCACTATTATTGCTACTACCACAAACGCTTCTTACAAAGTAGGAGTAAGCAGTATTTGAGCCTAAACCAGTTAATATATAAGGATTTGTTACACCATTAACAGGAATTCCCGTTCCAGGAGTAAAGCCTGGTAATCCCCATTCAATGTCAAAAGTTGCTGTAGAAACAGCGTTCCAATTTAAAGTTGCTGAGTTATTTGTAACATTAGTAGCTGATAAAGCATTTGGCGTTAAGCAAACATCTCCATAAAAGGTAAATGGCCCAACCCAATAACTGTTTCCTGATCCTAAGCAGGTATCCTGAACATACATCTCGTAAAATGTATTTCCAGCCAAGCCAGTAAAAGCTTGCGGATTATTGGTTGAATTGGTGATTTTTGTTCCATTACCTAACGCAAAACCCTGTTGTCCCCATTGTACATTCCAGTTATTTGAGCCCCCGGTTGTCCAACTAACAGTTGCCGTAATAGCGCTTGTGTTTGTTAAAGTTAATGTAGTAGGAGCATTACAGGTTACACCCGTTTTGGTGCCAACAATAAATTCTTTACGAGAACTTAAATATGTTTTTGTTAAAGTATGTGCAGTGGTATTTTGATTAGCATAATAATCACTCCAAAATAATCCATCATTTTTTATGCGGTTAAATAATTTTAAATTTGTTTCATCGCTCATGGCTGTTGTATAATTTGTATAGTTATACTCTGCATCATATGACACGGTATTACTGGTATCAGTTACAAATACTCCATAGTAGTTGTTATTTCCTATCAAGTTTACCAATCCCATGGTATAACTGGGTTGTGACGTAACATTATATAAATGAATTCCAGCGGTTGAAGAAATATTTTTTACAGTAAAATCACCATAACTTGGATTAGTTAGTTGTATCGTACTTGAACCAAAGTTTCCAGAATATTTATTAACGCTTGTATTTCCTATGGGAGCAGCAGAGGTTGTCCAATTACTATTAGTGCAATTAACTAAAGTTCCTAAGTTAAAATTTGGCGTTAAATCATTTAAAATAGTTCCAGTAATGTTATCACAATTATAGTAAGCATATAAATTAGATTCAGTACCAGTTAATTTTTTACACATGTTATCTCTGATTTGTTGTTGCGTTCTAACAATTGTCCAAATTCTAACATCATCTATTTTGCCATTATATCGAGGATTTGCGCCATTGTAAGTGTAGTTACCAGTTCCATCTTGTCCCAATTTGTAGGTGTAAGTAGATGCAAATGAACCTGTAATGGAAGAAACATTTAAACTATCTTTTGCAACTCCATTAATATATACTTTAAAATATCCACCTCTTTTATAAGTGCCTGCAAAATGAAACCAGTTCATGCGAAGAACATTTACTGGAACGGTTAAATCTTTTCTTGCATTAGAAGGATCTTTAAAATTAAATTTCATATTGGCACCACCATCTTGTACATCAAAAACAAAACCAGTATTATTTCCAGAAGCCCAGTTTTTATTACTAAAAAATGCTTCATCATCAAATACCGAATTTACTTTCAACCAGCATTCAAAACTGAAATCTCCGGTGTTAATAGACATTAAACTGCCTAAATCTACATGATTAGCGTTAGTAATGTTTGCTGCAAAATCCAAACAATTTCCTGAGCCTATAGTAAATGGTTGCGACACTATTTTGCCTGAAATAGCTAGTGCTAGAATTATAATAAGTTTTTTCATGTTATGACATTAAAAAAACCCTTATTATTTGAATAAGGGTTTTTATGATTAGTGAGATTTTATTCTACAATTATTTTGTTTGTTTTTGAGTTTCCTCCTATTTGAACAGTTACGTAGTAAGCACCTTTTGGTTTATCTGCTACATTAATGTTTAATCTATTTTTATTCATAGTTGTTGCATTTCTTTTTTCTTCAATTACTTTTCCTAACATGTCTGTAATTGTGTAATTCACTGGTTCATTAGAATCATTTTCAAACCAAAGAGTTACTAAGTCAGTACTAGGGTTAGGGAAAAACTTGTAGTTAAAATCGTTTTTAGTAACGTTATTAACACCCGTAACTAAAGGCTCACTGTGAAGAGAATCTAACCATGTTTGTCCATCTAAATTCCAAGTTGGATTTAAGGGATTACATGAAGTTCCTCTAAATAAATGATCCAATGCTGTTACAGCGATATCTGCTTGAGAAGGATTGTTTAATGCAACAGTTGCATTACGGTTTCCTATGGCATAGCTTCCTGGGTCAACAACGCCAGTTAATTGTTTAGATACTGGATTATTCCCACTACCTACCCACCATATTTTTCTTTCATTATTTGAATTTCCACCGTGACCAGTTCCAGTTCCACCATGGTCTGTAGTAATTAAAACAATCCAATCTTCAGCGTTATAGTTCGGACGGTTTTGAAGTGCAGTCATAATGCTTCCAATATGACCATCTACTGTTTGAATAGCAGAAATGTAGGCTGGATTTACAGGGCTGAATCCTGTAGAGTGACCAGTTAAATCACACTCATCAAAATAAACAAATAAAACATCTAAGTTTGGATTTGCTAATTGTGTTTGTGCAGCAGACACACTATTTGCACCACAACCATCACACACTTTTATTTTTTGATTCCATCCATCATTATATACGTTGTCGCTCATCGGAGCCCATTGCACAATTTGTACCGCATACAAATTTGGTAAACATGTTTTTGCTCTTGTAGGGAAATAAGGGTAGTTATTATATTGACTTCCAGAGTATGAGTTGCTAGTAACACCGTGCTTTGGGTATTCAACACCTGTCATAATAGTTGACCAAGATGGACCAGATACTGTAATCCCCTCATGCCATGATTCGTATGTGTAAAATCCATCAGCAATAAGAGCATCAATGTTAGGCGTATTTGCTTGTTGCAAAGCGTCGGTTCTTACACCGTCGATACCAATAATCAGAACCTTTTTAGGTTGTGATGCAATAGCTGCATTTGTAATAATTGCAGCAAAAAATAGAGTAAATAGTTTTTTCATATTTTGGCGATTTAAGTTTAAACAAATTTACTATAAGTAAACTTTTAACCGAAAAGATTAATATTAATAAATAGTAAATATTTCTCATATTTGTTAAGTTTAGGTTAAAATTGAAATATCGAAAATTTTACAATTCAAAGGTAATACCTAATTGCCCCTTTATTCTATAGTATTCGGTTGAGGTTGTGCGCCAAGCCTTGCCTCTGTATTTTTTTTCAGAGGCATTTAGTAAATTATTCAATTCTAGGTACATAGACAGTCTTTTTGTGATTTGATATGAAAATTCATAATCCAAACTATAATATTCTCCAATAAACGTGTCATAGTCAGAGTCCTTATGTAAAAGTTCTGCATTATTTATGCTGGTTAAATTTAACTCAGACAAATAACTACCATTATATAAAAAAGCAAATCTGGTGTCTATTTTTTTGTATTCATAATATAGAGCAATGCTATAGAGTAAAGGCGTTTGTTCGGTCATTTGTTGAGCTTTAGGCCTGCCAGGCACTTTCATTCTTGAGAAAGAGTATGTAAAGTTAGAGTTGATTCCTAATCCACTCCATGCTCCTTTTAAAAATGTGAATTTTCGGTTTAATAATAATTCAATTCCGCCTACCCAAGAATCTGGAGCATTTGCAAAGGTTTTAAGTGTAATTCCCGACGCATCTGCTTGAGAGGTGGAAACTGTAAAAATATGATCCTTAATTTTTTTATAATAACCACCAATAGAAAACATACCTTTTGATCCCCAATAAAAATCATAACTTAAATCTAGATTAAAAGAAAAAACTGGTTTTAAATTTGGATTACCTGCTGTATTTTTTAATTCATTATATCTTAAAACAGAGGCTCCAGGTTTAGTTTCTTCAAAATTAGGACGGTGCATGGTTTGTGAACTTGCAAATCGAATGATAGAATTTGGGTTTAAAGAGTATACAAAGTTTAATGAAGGCAAAATGCCAGTGTAATTTCTATCGGTATAACGTTTCTCGGGTATTTTATAGGATACATAAGTTACAGGATCAAAAAATATATTATCGGTTAGTGTGTCTGATGATTGATGTAAAATTGTATTTTCAATACGAACACCAATTAGCGTTGCAATTTTTTTTGAGCTGAAAGTTAACATGGCATAACCAGCAGTTTGGTTTTCAGTATAATCATAACTAGAGCCTACCCATTGCTTGTATTCGGAATTATATTTGTCCATATAAATTTCGCGAAGTTGGCTCTGATGATTTGAAATAAAGTTAACAGATGCCTCATTGGTTAAAAAAGGGTACATGAAATTTTGATAATCAGCTTGTTGTTCTTTTAAAAAGTCGGCAGGATCGTTTGTGAAATTAGTTGTTTCTAAATCAGCTAAGGTTATAGCAGTTGAATTACCTGGTAGTGTATAATCTTGCAGCCATTCGTGTTTTGATATATGTCGATAACCTACTTTATTTCTGAATTTTCCTCCAATTTGTAATTTAAATTTATTATTTAATTGATACTCTGCATCTAATTGTGCCACTAAGGCGTCTCTTTCGTGTGTATTATTAATTTCAGTATAGGTTCCATTATAGTCCATTTTTTCTGGCGAAATCTCATTAGTAAAATGTGGCTGAATATTATTAGGACTATCTCCTAATCCGTAGGGCTCGTCTGTGCCAATTAATTTTATATAAATTGCATCAGGGCTAGCAGCATCTATTGGGTTTCCCATAAGATCAACAATCGAATAATCTGTAAAATTGATTGGTTGACTCATAAATTCTGTGACTACAAAACCATTTCGAGGATCACCTTTCTTTTTTGTTGGAGAAGGGCCATACTTAAATTCATTATCATACATAGCAATTTTAGCAGTAATTTTTAAGCGTTTTGTGGGATTGATTTCTGTAAAAATATCTCCTCCAAAAATTCTGCGATCTAATAATCCATAAGTATTTTGTAAACGAATTCTGCGGCCACTGTCATCAATCCAATTGAAACTTTGTTTTTTCATAAATTTTTCATCAGTCATATTACCAATAAATGAATGCGAGCCAATTTTTATTTTAGAGGATAGCCTATATTCTATACTAACGTTTCCGCCAATTGTAGTTCTTAAGCCATCATATCGTCTCAACTCTAATTTATCAACACTATGATTTGTATTATTACCATAAATAACTCTAGATGCATTTGTAGCATAATTTCTTGTATAATAAGAACCATTAACAATAAAACTTATTTTTTTGTTTTTAGTCACATCACCATACATGATTTTAAAATTTCCAATTGGTTTTTTTGCTAAAAAGTTGTAACCAGCTGCGGCATCTATTTCTAATACTCTTTCAAAAGGTGCAGGGCGAGTTAAAAAATTAATACTACCACCAATATTGTCTGATTCCATGTCAGGGCTAATGGAGCGGGCTTCAATCACTTCATCTACTAAATCAGACGGGAAGGCTTCAAACTCAAAAGATCGTGTTGTATTATCTTCGCAGGCAACTGGCAAGCGGTCCCCATTTATTAATACCGATGACCAATCAGTAGGAGTGCCCCGAAGTGAAACGGTACTATTTTCTCCGTTGTTTCTTTGTACGGCTATACTTGGTAAACGTGAAGCAATATCAGCAGCATTTTTTGTAGGTAGTTTATTGATTTCATCAGCTGATAAAATGGTAACAATTTTTAAACTATTTCTAGTTTGATTAATTGACCTAGCTTGGTTGCTTTCCATTTTTGAGTTGATAACTACTTCATCAAAAGTGTTATTTGAAATGAGAGTTAGGGGTTTTAAGCGCTCAGTAGCATTGGGCATCACGGTAACAGTTACCTGTTTTTTATGATAACCCAAAGCGTTTATCGTTAAGGTATACTGCCCAGTTTTTACCTTAAAAAAATTAAACTCACCATTTGAGTTCGTGAACGTATTTAATTTTAATGTGTCAATACTCACTAATACACCTGGTATAACTCCAAATGAATCTATAACGGTTCCGTTTATATTACCATTAACTTGGTTTTGAGAAAATTGAAGCAAGGGAAAACATGAAAAAAGTACAATGGCATAAATACATACACTCTTTTTCATGCTATTAAATATCAATTCTAAATCCAACTTGAGCCCTCATTCGGTAAAACTCAGTTCTTAAAGCACGCCATTCTTTCCCTATATATTTTCGTTCTGCATAGTTTAGTAGATTATTTCCTTCTACATAAAATGTGTAGTGTTTTTTGAAAGTATATGAAAATTGAAAATCTAAATTATAATATTCGTTCATAAAAGTATCATAATCATCGTCAGTGTGCAACAAACCAATATCAACAATTGATGCCAAATTCAGTTCTTTTAAATGTTTACCTACATAGTTCAATGCCAAACGCGAATTGAAACCTGCTTTTTCGTATGTTAGTCCAACGTTATATACCAACGGAGTTTGTTCCGTCATTTTTTGAGCATTTGGTCTTCCTGGAACGCGCATTCTTGAATCGGAAATAGTAATGTTGGAGTTAATTCCAAATCCACTTAAAAAACCTGGTAAAAAATCAAATCGTCTTATTAAAGTACCCTCAATGCCATATACTTTTGATCGGTCAGCATTATCATATCTTTTAACCATTATACCTGATGCTGGATCTACATCGGCTGTTGTTACGGTAAATATATGATCGTATACATCTTTAAAGTATCCACCAATCGACCACATACCTTTTCCTGCCCAAAAATGTTCGTAGCACAAATCATAATTATAAGCATACGTTGGCTTTAGGTTTGGATTTCCTAGAATGTTTAATAAATCGTTGTATTTTATAACAGGTGCACCAGGTTTTGTTTGCTCAAAATTTGGGCGCTTCATAGATTGTGAAGCAGCGATTCGAAGATTGTCATTGTCTGTTAAGTGGTAAGTGAAATTAATAGAAGGAAGGTAAGCGTTATAATTTTTTTGTGTAACCCTCTGTTCTGGCACATTATAAATGGTTCCAGTTAATGTGTCAAAAGCTAGTTTTTCTGTTAGTGTATCAGATGTTTGGTATAATTTTGTGTTTTCAAAACGGATACCTGCAATGATATTTATTTTGCTAGTATTATATTCTGCCATGACATAAACACCAATTTGATCTTCTTTATAGGCATAATTAGAACCTACCCATTGTTTGTAATCCTGATTCAATTTATCCATATACTTTTCACGTAATGAATCTTTTTTTGATTCCAAAAAATTAGCAAGTTCATCACGAGTAATAAAGGGATAGAAGCTATTTTCGTAATTAGCACCTAATTCTTGTAAAAAACCTCCTGGGGTTTGACTGAAAGATTGTTGTTGAAAATCATCTAATAAAAAAGGCTGGTTGTTTCCGGGTAATGAATAGTCCTGAAACCACTCATGTTTGGAGATACGACGATAACCAACTTTATTACGGTATTTTGTTCCAGCCTGTAATTTTAGAGAGTTGGTTAATTTGTATTCCCAATCAAACTGCCCAACAAAGGCATCTCGTTCTTTTGTTTGATTTGTTTCAGTATAAGCGGTGTAAAATTCAAAATCCTTAACTTTCACAGGTTTGCCACCAAATATGGAGGCAAATTTTGGTTGAATGTTATATGGATTATCTCCCGTGCCATATGGATTATCATTTCCAATGAGTTTAGTGGGGAAGCCAACGCCATTAGGATCATTATTAATGTCAACTACGTTTCCATATAAATCAACATAGTCTTGATCCTTAAATTGTAAAAGTGGGCTAATAAACTCCATGACATAATAGCCATTTCTTGGGTCTTCAAAATTATATGGTACTTTGCCATACTTAAATTGATTATCATACATGGCTGCTCTGGCTTTTATTTTCATTTTTTTTGTTAGATTGATTTCAGTATAAATATCGCCACCGTATAGTTGCCTGTTTAATTTACCATGAATGTTTTGCAAACGCACACGTTGCCCCGAACCTTCGTACCAGTTAAAACTTTGTTTTTTTTGGTACTTGTCGTCATTCATATAACTATAGACAATATGAGTTCCAATTTTAAAATTGTCATTTGGCTTAAATTCAATGGCAGCATTTGCAGCGGCGTTTATTCTGGTGCCGTCATAACGTTTCAACTCATACCTATTTAAGCCATGATTGAAGTTACTACCATATATGATTTTATAGGCGTCTGTGGCGTAGTATCTTGCAAAAGTAGATCCGTTAATTACGAAACTCCATTTTTTATTTTTTGAAATATCTCCAAACAGGAAGTTTAGTGTACCAGTAGGTTTTTGAGCCAATGGATTATAGCCACCCGCCACGTTTAATTTAAAGGTACGTTTTGTTACTGCAGCTCTTGACATAAAATTGATGCTTCCTCCAATGTTATCCGATTCCATATCGGGTGTAGTACTTTTTGATACAATCACATATTCAATCATATCTGAAGGCAGAATTTGGAAGTCGAAGGATCGTGTTGTGTTTTCTTCATCAGCAACGGGCAATCGATCACCGTTCAGAAATGTTGCCGTCCAATCCATGGGTGTTCCTCGTAAAGAAATATTACTTCCTTCACCTTTATTCCTCATTATTGAGGCGCCAGGAATACGAGCAACAACATCCGCAGCATTTTTATTTGGTAATTTCATGATACCTTCTGCTGATACAACGGTTACAACTTTTGTAGAGTTTTTTATCATATTTATTGCCTTATTTTCAGAGTTTCTCATCTCCGCGGTTACGGTTACTTCTTGCAATTGTTGAGGCTCCTTTAAGGTCTGTTTTCCTAAATCAGTCGTTTCGTTAGCTGTAATTGAAACTGGAAGTGTAATTTTGTCGTAACCAATAACGTAGATTTCTAAGGTATAACTTCCAGCAGGAATTTTATTTAAGGAGAATAATCCATCATAATCAGATACCGTATTGTAATTTGTGTTTTGTAGTAAAATAATAGCTCCTGGAATTGAACCGGTTGCATCACCAACATTACCTTTTAAACTGCCATTTTGCGCAATAACTAATTGGCCTAAGAATATCAAAAACAAAACGGAAAAAAGCTTTTTCATGGGATCAAATTTTATGTGAAAGTAATTTTCATAAATTATACAAATACTATAATTGTAGTTAAAAAACAGTTAAATATTCAACAATATATTAATATTAAAATAACATTAGTATATTTTTATACAATAAAGTGAATATAATTCAACTTTTTAATAATTTTTCATGATTAAGTAGTATAAAAAAGCTGTATAAATTTTACTTATATTAAAAAAATTAGATATTTGCACAACTCCCAATAGGAGTCCAATATTCAAGTCAATTATTATTAATTATGAAAAGAGATTCTTTAAGCGCAGTTGGAAAAACCATCAAACGTATTCGTAAAGAACATAAAATGAGTTTGAAGGATGTTGCCGAAAAAAGTAATGTAACAGCTGGTTTATTATCAAAAATTGAAAACTTTAGAGCAATTCCTTCATTACCTGTGCTTCAAAGCATTTCAGCGGCATTGGATGTTAACTTGGTTGACTTAGTGCGAGAAGTAAACACCAATGATGGAAAGCCTTATATCTTGATTAGAAAAGGTGAGGGAGACATGGAGGAGCGAGAAGATTCTCAAGGTGTTAGTTACGAATTATTAATTACTGACTCTATTTCCAATTCGTATTTAAGAACAGTTGTTGTTTCAGTAAATCCTGGAGTTTTTAGAGAGCAAGTGGTAACAGATTGCTGGGAGATTGATTATATATTATCTGGAGAAATTATTTATCAAATTTCGGACGAGACTGTTGTCCTAAAAGAAGGAGATATTATTTATTACGATGGCAATTTCCCTCACAGTATGGAAAATAAATCATCTGAAATAGCTAAAATGATTACGTTTTATTTTATGAAGCCAAATGTTTAAAAATTAATATGAAACTATAAAAGCGAAACAAACAGTTTCGCTTTTTTTATACCTTTACTTTACTCATGATTGAAAATAAAAAAAATACGTTTAGCATCAAATCAAATCTCATAGACATTGTTGCTAAGGAAATTTATGCAGCGGAACTTATTATTGAAAACAATAAAATTGGTTCTATTACCAAAATTTCAGAAAAAGTAAGCACTTATATTTTGCCTGGTTTTGTAGATGCACATGTGCATGTAGAAAGTAGCATGTTAGTGCCTTCTGAATTTGCGCGAATTGCTGTAACTCATGGAACAGTGGGGACTATTTCCGATCCGCACGAAATTGCCAATGTGCTTGGAGTTGCTGGTGTTGATTATATGATTGATAATGCCAAGCAAGTGCCTTTCCATTTTTATTTTGGAGCGCCATCTTGCGTGCCCGCTACTAACTTTGAAACGGCTGGTGCAGTAATTGACTCAAATGACATTGATAAATTATTGTCGAGAAAAGAGATTGTTTATTTGGCAGAGATGATGAATTTTCCGGGAGTGATTTATAAGGATGAGGAAGTTTTAAAGAAATTAGCTTCTGCAAAAAAGCACAATAAACCAGTTGATGGTCACGCGCCAGGTTTGATGGGCGATGACATGAAACATTATTTTAATGCGGGCATCACCACCGATCATGAATGTTTTGGATATATCGAAGCTTTAGAAAAATTGCAACATGGCGTAAAAGTTTTAATAAGAGAAGGAAGTGCGGCAAAGAATTTTGAAACCTTGATTTCATTATTAAAAGATTATCCTGAACAAATTATGTTTTGTTGTGATGATAAGCATCCTGACAATTTAATTGAATCACACATTAACGATCATGTGAAACGTGCTTTGAAAGAAGGTCACGACTTATATAACGTATTAAGAGCTGCATCATACAATGTAGTAAAGCATTACAATTTACCGATAGGTTTAGTGCAATTAGGCGACCATGCAGATTTTATTGAGATTGATAATTTGCAAGATTTTACTATTTTAAAAACTTACATCAACGGAAATTTAGTTGCAGAAAAAGGAAACTCATTTATAAAATCAGTTGATTCACCAATCGTTAATAATTTTAATTGTAGTTTAAAACAAGCTAGCGATTTTAAACTAAAAAGCGAAAGTGATAGAATAAGAGTGATTGAATGCCTAGACGGACAATTAATTACAGATGAGTTATGTGTAGCGTCTTATAACGTTGATGGATTTGAAGAATCAAACGTAGAACAAGATATTTTAAAAATTGCGGTAGTAAACCGTTATAGCGATGCACCTATTGCCAAAGCCTTCATTAAAAACATTGGATTAAAACAAGGTGCCATTGCAAGTTGTGTAGCTCACGATTGCCATAATATAGTAGCAGTTGGAACCAATGATGAAGATATGTGCAAAGCGGTTAACTTAATTATCAAAGCCAAAGGCGGGATTTCTTTAGCTAATGGAAATGAAGAACTCGTATTAGAATTACCTATTGCGGGCATTATGACGAACCAAGCTGCTGAAGAAGTTGCAGAAGCCTATACTAAATTAGATAAACGTGCTAAAGCATTAGGAAGTAAATTACGCGCACCTTATATGAGTTTATCTTTTATGGCATTGCTGGTAATACCAGAACTAAAGCTAAGCGACAAAGGTTTGTTTAACGGAAAGAGTTTTCAATTTACAGATGTGTTCGTGAAATAATGATATATATATTTAAAATATTCATCCCTTTAATCTTATTCTTAGGATTAAGTTCCATGATTATCTTTGAAGGAGATGATGGTTACTTTGTTTATTTGCGAGGTAAAAAACAATATGTGGTGATTGAAGGAAAAGGTGAATCTACCATTGTTTTTTTAACAGGGAAAGGACGCCCACAAACAGATTTTAGAAAAGTGTACGAAAAACTTCAGGAAACGAGTCAAATTTTTTCTTATGATCGTTCAGGTATTGGTCAATCTGAATTAATTAGAAATGACAGAACGATTGATACCATGGCTTTTGAGTTACATGCTTTATTAGTAAAAGAAAAAATAAAACCGCCTTATATTTTAGTAGGTCATTCTTTGGGTGGTTCTATTGCGCGTTGTTTTGTAAATATGTATCCGGATATGGTTTTGGGGATGGTGTTTTTAGACCCTGCACACGAAGAAGAATTTAAAAATGGAATGGCCATTAGAACTGATTCTGATAAAGTAGTTTTTAAAGAACAGTTTGAAGGATTTTTAAAAGTAAAAGGTAAAACTAAAGGACAGCATGCCGAGTCGAAACAATGTTTTGATTTTGATACTTTAGGTTATTCGACCAATCAAAAAATATTAAAGCAAACCATTGTGCCAGCTAATATTCCGATTACTCTTATTTTATCTACCGAAGCAGATATTGATAATGATTATATTGATAAAGAAATAGAATATAGAAAGCTACATTTCAATCAATGGAAAATCATTAATCCTCAAACTAAAATTATTAATGCTCCCAAAACAGGTTATTTCATTCAGATGGAAGAGCCTAAAATGGTTGTGAATGAAATTAATGAGATGATAGAGAAGACGAAAAAGTAAAATCGTCATTGCGAGCGAAACGAAGCAATCTCATACAAAGTTTGATTATGGCATGAGATGACTTCACTCGTGTCTCGATCGTAACGACGAACTAATAAAAGATAACATGTCATATTTCAATATCCAACCTACCCTCGAAAACGAATTTGTGAAAATCGTACCGCTTAACAAAAACGATTTTGAGGTTTTATATAATATGGCATCCGATCCATTAATCTGGGAACAACATCCAAATAGAGATCGTTACAAAAGAGAAGTATTTGAAATATTTTTTAATGCTGCTATCGAGTCTCGTGGAGCTTTTTTATTAATTGATAAAAAAACAGAAAATCCATTTGGTAGTTCTCGTTATTATGAATTGAACGAGCGTGATAGTTCGGTGGCAATTGGTTATACTTTTTTAAGCAGAGATTATTGGGGAGGAGTTTATAATCAATCCATAAAAAACTTAATGCTTAATTATGCTTTTCAATTTGTGGACAAGGTGTTTTTTTATATTGGCGTTGATAATATTAGATCTCAAAAGGCAATCGAAAAATTAGGAGCTATTAGAACAGAAAAAACAATTTCAGAAGACTTGGGAGAGTTTATTAAAGTCAGCTATACTTATAGAATTGATAAAGCGACTTGGAATAATAAATAAAATCTAGAATTTCCCTTTATTTGCCTTATTATAGCAATCTCTGCATAAGGGCTCGTAACTATCTGTTTCGCCTAAAAGCACTAAACTAGTTTCAGCAGTTGTACGATGAGAGATATGAGCCAAACTTCCGCAACGCATACAAATAGCGTGCACTTTGGTTACATATTCGGCGCAAGCTAATAGTGCGGGCATTGGGCCAAAAGGCTTTCCTTTAAAGTCCATATCCAAACCAGCAATAATAACGCGCACGCCACTATCTGCTAATTGATTACAAACGTTTACCAATTCCATATCAAAAAATTGAGCTTCATCGATTCCTACTACATCCACATCATTGGCTAATAATAAAATATTGGAACTCGATGGAACTGGTGTACTATGAATTTCGTTACCTTGGTGAGATACTACTTTTTCTTCGTGGTAGCGCGTATCGATTTGTGGCTTAAAAATTTCCACTTTTTGTTTGGCAAATTGTGCACGTTTTAAGCGACGAATCAATTCCTCCGTTTTACCAGAAAACATGGAGCCGCAAACTACTTCAATCCAACCTTTTCGGCCCGCACTATGTTTAATGTTTTCTAAAAACATGTTTATTATATATTGATAACAAAATCTAAAAATAAACTAAGTATCCATAAAATGCAGTATTTTTAATCTTTAATTATTCACATTATGCAAACGGATATTTTACTGAAACAACTTTATTCATCGTTAGGAGAACTAAAAGCAACTATCGAGAAATTCGAAAAGCATCCTTCGCCAAGTACCCACTATACCGAGCAATTGCATTCTGCTATTTATCACAGTAATAAATTGGTGTCGGCTTATTTAGTGCATAAGGAACAACATGACTTATCTCCCGACTTGAATTTACACATGAAATTAATGAATGTGCCTACTGGTGAAGAAAAAGCTGCTATTGTGGAGCCAATTAAGGAACAAGTAGTTGTGCTTACAGCAGTTGCAGAAGTAGTGAAACCCATAGAAGAACTTATAGCACCTGTTGCTGAAAAATTAATTGAACCTATTAATGAAATTAAACCTCAAGTAAAAGAATTTCCGAAAATAACCATTAACATTAATGACAAATTTCGTTTTATTAATGAGTTATTTGAAGCTAATGCAACTGAATATAATATTGCTATTGAACAGATTAATGCTGTTAGTACCTTAGTAGAACTGAACAATTATTTAAATGGATTAAAATCTATTTATGAATGGAAAGATGATAGCGAAGTGGTTAAAAATATTTATGCACTAGCACAAAAACGATTTGCTTAGCCCTTCGACTCCGCTCAGGGTGGCAATATCTGTAAGGCTGAGCGGAGTCGAAGCCTCTATAATTTTTATGAAACAAATTATATTTTTTTTATTTTCCTTTCTCTTTGTAAATACCTACAGTCAGGATACAACTTACGCCCGGCAGGTTATTAAAAAGCTCACCTCTAAAGAACTATTTGGAAGAGGTTACGTCAAAGATGGCGTTAATAAAGCGGCTTCCTATATTTCAAAAGAATTAAAAACAATCGGGCTGTCTAAATTCGGAAAATCCTATTCTCAAAATTATGAATTTCCAGTTAATACATTCCCAGGAACAATGTCTGTTGTGTTAGATGGAAAAACGTTAATACCTGGAAAACATTATTTAATTTATCCTTCTGCCGAAACGATTAAAGGTGGATTTCAGTTATTTAAAACGGACAGTGTGACTTATGAAGCAAACGATGGTAAGCGTCCTTTCCACATTAAATTAAAGCTTAGAAAAAAATTAACTTATACAGTTGCCACACAAATTTCTGATAATGCTGTTATTGAATTATTAAAGGATTCTTTTCCTAATGAATTAAAAACAATAGACATTATTTTTAAAAACAAATTCATCCCCAATTTTAAATGTCAAAATTTATGTGGCTTTATTAAAGGCACACATCAGCCAGATAGTTTTATTGTCTTTACTGCTCATTACGACCATTTAGGTGCTATGGGAAAGGAAGCTTATTTTCCAGGCGCTAATGATAATGCTAGTGGTGTGAGTGTGTTATTGAATTTAGCTAAGTATTATAAAACACATCCTTCAAAATATTCGGTAGCTTTTATTTTTTTTAGTGGAGAAGAGGCTGGCTTGTTAGGTTCTAAATATTATTCGGAGCACCCTATTTTCCCATTATCAAATATTAAATTTTTGACCAATTTAGATTTATTAGGAACAGGGGATGATGGTATTATGGTAGTGAATGCAACGGTTTTTAAAGAACAGTTTGAGAAATTAAATCAAATAAACGTCGAGAAAAATTATTTGAAACAAATTAAACAACGAGGTAAAGCTGCTAACAGCGATCATTATTGGTTTTCAGAAAAAGGCATTCCTAGTTTTTTTATTTACACCATGGGCGGCATACAGGCTTATCATGATATTTATGATATTGAAAAAACGTTGCCTCTTACAAAATATTTAGAGGTCTGTAAACTTTTGATTGAGTTTAATGCGAAGTTTTAATTAAAACAAACGACTGTATTGTTCCAAAGTAATTAAAGTATCGGCACCAGAATACCCTTTTTCTTTAGCCAATTGAATTAATTTATACCAAAATGATTTAAATTTTAGGCCAAAAGTTGCTGGAAAATATATAATCAAAGGCGCAAGTTTTTTTAGTGTCCTCTGTTTTTAAACTTTGTGTTAGTGATTGTATAAACAAACTTACTT
>Ga0247843_1002220_pt1 | contig 36193 bp, 32 predicted proteins | sample LaCruzMarch2017__FD_192420 | JGI IMG/M metagenome (GOLD analysis project Ga0247843, IMG submission 192420) | Freshwater microbial communities from meromictic Lake La Cruz, Castile-La Mancha, Spain - LaCruzMarch2017_8m | ecosystem: Environmental > Aquatic > Freshwater > Lake | place: Spain... | reverse complement strand
ATAAATAAAAAAAAAAAAAAAAATGATAATGCTATAATTGATAATAAAATATCTGGAACTGCTGATCCCAAACCAAGTGAAAATGGTATTAAGTAAAAAAGTATTGATATAATATTTAAGTATCTAGTATTAGTTAAATTAAATGACATTAAATATATCTTTAAAAAATTTTTATCATGCCGCTTGCTTTGTGCTTCTGTACTTTTCGATATTCACCCATCCAATAAGTATTATTGAATTAACAAAAAATCCAGTGAGTATTTCTGCTATTCCTTATATAGTTTTTACGACTCAATTTTCGCTTTTTCTTAAAGAATATTCGAGTAACTCTACAAATTTAAATTTAAAAAGAAATTACAAATTATTTTTAATAATTACTTTGTTCTTTTTTCAATTACTAGGGCTTCTGAATGCATATTTAAACAATCAATTGATATTTAATTATACTAACTATGAAGCAGTATATTATTTAATAAGCGCAAGTGCATACATACTTTTACTATTTAATAACAGAGAAAATTATAACTTTCTACATAAAGCTAATATTATACAAATTATAATTTTATTATTAATTCTTTTAATATTTATACTTAATACAAAACAAATAGGGTATGGGGCAGGCGTTGCTAAAATAAAAATAGAATTATTAAAAATTGAAAAAATATACATCGCAAATTCAAATGGCATAGGAAGAATAAGCTTAATCTTAGCTTTATTTTTTTTGGTAATCTCTATTAGTAAAAGTAATTTAAATTACTTTATTTTTACCATTGCAACATTCTTTGGGGGGATTTCTCTTGCCTACGAAGGTAAATTTAATACTTTAATGTTGATAGCATTAGTTATCTATATAATAGTTAACTCTAATTATAAAAATAAAATATATTTATTTATATTTTTCATATTCTTCTCCCTATCAATCTATTTAATAAATTATAATTACCAAAAAAATTTCATATCGGTACAATTTACTAAAGATCAAAAAAAAGAACAATTGTTATACTTTGAATATAACAGTAATAGAATAATTAATATTCAAAATAATAACGATGTATTAATTATTAACTTAATTAGAGCGCATCCTAATTATAATGACTTTCAATACCTGATTGAAAATGAATTCACAAAAAAAATTAATAACTATTCAACTGGCAGATTAAATAAATTTTTTTTTTATTTTCTATATAATCAAAATTTTATATTAGGAACAGGTCCTATGAGCGATAGGACTATTGCTAATATAAATGATTACAAGGTAAATAATGACTCAGCATCAGCAATCACCTACACCTATTTAACATCTGGTATTCTTGGATTAATATTACTTTTTTATCTTTATATTAATTTAATTAAAATATTTTTTAATGTAAAAACTAAAAAAGTTCAATTTAGCAAAATCTATATTAAATCATTAATTTTACTAATTTTTATGAGAAGCCTAATTGAAAATAGCTTTACAGTATGGGGGATTGATTTTTGCGTTTTATTATTAAGTATAGTTACTATTGAATACTACGGCAAAGAAATTAATAAAAATAGTTCTTGAAAAAAATAATAGTAGTTTTATGAAGAGCATCTAACTTTCTTTTTTCAATTTTTTTAACCTTATAAAAAAAATTTTTTTTATAATCTGATTTTAATAGATTACCCTTATTAAATTTAACAAAATTTAAAAAAAATTTTTTATTTATATTGGGAAAATTATTATCAAAAAAAATATTTACTGAGTTAAGAATACAATCCATACAATAAAATGAATTAAGATTTTCAGAAGTCACAAAAGTGAACTTTGACCTGGATAATAAGTTTTGAGTTTTAAAATGGCTAACAACACCTAAATTATTTACACACTTGAACGGAAAAACATTTCCGATACTATAGTTTTTTTGGAAATCATTATAACTAAGGATTTCTTTTAAAAAATCGTAATTTTTATTACTGTGTATTCTATAGTAAATTAAAAAATCTATATTTTTTTTTATTTTGATAATTTTTTTATTGTGTAAATAAAGAATCTGGAAATTAAAAATATTATGCTTGTTTTTTATATTTTTACTTAAATTATATAAACTTTTTGTAGAAAATAGAATTTTTTTTTTTCTAATTAATAATAATAAATGACTTATTTTATATAAAATATAAAAAATATATTTTCTAACAAAAGCATTTAAACTATTAACTTTGCCAGAGTATATAGATCCAGTTATTGGTCCAAAATTTGTTTTAGGTGGCGCGAGCAAAAATATAAAAATATTCCACAATGGTAAATAATTAATGTAAAAAAGTTTTTTACTTTTGAAAAAATTTAACCAAAGCATAAAAATTCCAAAGAAGGGTAAAACATACTTCCAAAATAAATTAAAATTTATTTTTCTTGATATCTCAAAAAAATTTTTTGAATTTTTGCTTTCTAAATAAAATTTTTTTTTATATGTACCTATTTCTATTTTTTTAACTACTTTTAATAAATAATCTAAAAATAAAAGCGCTAACTTACCTTCGCCTGTATTAGAATAAAAATCACAAACCCAGCAATATATTTGATAGTCCTTTTTTTTATACTCTGTCAAAATTTTTTTTAAATATAAGTTGATAATAATATTTGTTTTTTAATATTAAATATAAAAATAATTTTATACATTCTTTTAAAAATTCAAAAAATGATACTCTAATTTTATCGTGGACAAGATCTATAGAAGGTTTTGAAGATATTCCTCCAATATGGTGTTGTACAATTATTTTATCGATTTTTTTAAAATTATATTTACTCATATTTTTTTTCATCCATATCCCATCTGAAATAATTTTAAAGGTTTCGTCAAATGTAAGCATTTTTTTTTTTACTGGTGGTCTAATAAAACTTGGATGTGGAAAATAACTCTTAGTTGAAAAAAAATTATACTTTGGTAAGTAGTAATTTTTTTTATATACAAGTTGCGTCTTAAAAATTAAACATTTTTGTTCCTTTTTTATAAAATTATAAATATCCTCTGTTATATTTTTATTCACAAAACAATCCCCGCTATTTAAAAATAATAAATGATTTTTTTTAGTAATTTTTAGTCCAATGTTCATTGCATTATAAATAGATTTATCTTTGTTATGAATGAGAGTTCTAGATTTGGCGTTAATATATTTTAATTGAATATAACTTAGATTTTTAGCAATAATAATATGTTTAGAAGGTTTTTTTTTTTGATTATCTACAGATTTAATAGTCTTTAGTAAGTTAGCGAATTTTCCTTTATGAATAGTAACTATAGCAAGAGTCAATTTAATTATATTTTTATAAAAATTTTATATCCCATTAAAAAAAATTTAATTGAATAAAACGAAGTAACTAATAATCTTTTTACTCTTCTTAAAGTATCATATCTTAATCTCCATAAAAATTCTAAATTGTGTTTATATAAAAATTCTGGAACTTTTTTCTCATTACCAGACAACATCTCCAGCGCACCTCCAATGCAAATTATTTTACAAAATTCGTTATTTTCGTAGATAAGCTCTGCTAGTAATTCTTGCTTTGGAGTTGATATTGTTAGTAAAATCAATTGATTAGGTTTAAATTTAGGCAGTAAATTATATAAATTGTATGGATTGCTATAGGGAAGATTAATATGAGTTATTTTTTTATTTACAAATTTTTTTGAAATATAAATTTTTGATATTTTAGATAAATTTCCGATAATTACAATATCAGCCATATAATTTGGCAAAACTATATTTTCAATCAAGTAGCGACCCGGTATTTTTTTAATTTTAATTTTTTTTTGAAAAAAATTTACACTTATACCATCAGGCCAGAAAAAAAGATTTTTTTGCAAGGAGATCTTTCTCTGCATTAAACTTCCAATAAAGGCGACATTAAGTGCCGATAATATAAATTTTTTCATTTTAATATTATAATTGAAATTAATTATAATTTTTTTTTTTAAATGGGGAATAAAATAATTTTTACAATCAATTTCTTCTACAGTTTTTTTTAATTGTTTATTATTTTTAGTACTAATTAAAAAAAATTGAGGAATTTTCCAGAAAATTTTTTTAAAATAAAAAAAAATAAAAGAAAATTTATAAATTCTATAAAATATCGATATATCTTCAGTAAATTTCGTTATAAAAGAATTCAGGTTAGTACTTAAACCAGCGCTCTTCATAAATATAATAGGCTTATTATATAAAGATATTTTTTTTATTTTTTCTTTAAGCTTATAAATAAAGTAAGTATCTCCTGATATTTTATAAGTAGTAGAATAAACAAATTTTTTATAAATTTTTTTAGATAAAAAAAGAGATGTATGAGGAATATTAGAAAATAAAACTTCTTTTTTTTCTTCAATTTTCCACTCTCTAACAATTTTAAATTTCTGATCAAAGTATATTATTGGTGAATATGTACCATCTAATAATTTTGATTTAGCAAAATTATATACATTTTGTAACGAATTTTTTGAATAATAAAAATCACCAGAATGTAATAAATGCAAATATTCCCCGGTTGCTTTATTAATTCCAAAATTTAGTGCCTCATACAAATTATTATCTTTTTTTTTAAAAGATTTTATAAATGGATATTTTTCAGTGTATTTTTCAATAATTTCCCAAGTTCCATCAGTCGAAAATCCATCAACTATGATAAGTTCCTTTTCTTTTATTGACTGACTAATTATACTTTTAATTGTTAAATCTATTTCTCGATAATTATTTTTGACTACAGTTAGAATGCTTAACTTACACATTATTAAGTATTAAACTCTATCAAAGTCTTTTTTTACCATTTCTTTTACTAGAGATTGAATGTTAATCTTTGGCTCCCAACCCAAGATTCTTTTTGCTTTATTATAATCACCAAGAAGATTATTTACTTCTGAAGGTCTAAAATAATTCTTATGGCATTCTATTACAACTTTCCCATTTTCATCAAATGCCTTCTCATTAATGCCCTTACCTTTCCAATGGAGTTTGATATTTAACTCTTTGGCAACTAAATTTGTAAAATGTTTCACACTGTATTGTTTTCCTGTAGCTATTACAAAGTCATCGGGTTTTGGCTGCTGTAAAATCAACCACATAGCTTTTACATAATCGCTTGCGTGACCCCAATCTCTCTTTGCATATAAATTCCCTATATATAATTTTTTAATTTTATTTTTTTTTATCTTGCATAGTCCAATAACAATTTTTCTAGTGACAAATGTTTCTCCACGCACAGGACTTTCATGATTAAAAAGAATTCCATTTGATGCAAAAATATTATAAGATTCCCTGTAATTTACTGTGATCCAGTGTGCATACAGTTTGGCAACGCCATAAGGGCTTTTTGGATAAAATGAAGTACGTTCATTTTGGGGGACCTTATTCGATCCTCCAAATAACTCTGAAGTGCCAGCTTGATAAAACTTTGTTTTGTTTAATTTTAAAAGTCTTATTGCCTCGAGAATTCTGAGGGTACCCAGAGCATCGGCATTAGCTGTATATTCTGGTTGTTCGAAAGAAACAGCTACATGTGACTGAGCTGCCAAATTATATATTTCATCTGGTGCAATATTTCTTATTAAATTAATTAATGATGAGGAATCGATCATGTCACCATGATGCAAAATAAAATTAGACCTTTTTTTAAATTTTTCATTGTATAAATGATCAACTCTAGAAGTATTAATAGCAGAGGATCTTCTTTTCATCCCATGTACCTCATAACCTTTATTAATTAAAAATGCAGCTAAATACGAACCGTCCTGCCCGGTCACTCCTGTTATAAAAGCTTTTTTTTTTCTTAACATTATATTATTTTTTTTCTAAAATGATTTTATTATCTACAATTCTTAAGATCTTATTACATTTGCTTAATGAACTTTCTCTATGAGTTATCATTATTATAGTTAGACTATCATATAACTTTTTAGCCAAATTATCTAAAATCTTTTTTTCTATAAAGGCATCTAACGCATTTGTAGCTTCATCTAAAATAAGGATATCTGGTTTTTTATACAAAGCTCTTGCTAAACTTATTCTTTGTCTCTGGCCACCTGAAATTTGAAGGCCTTTTTCTCCAACTAAAGTATGAATGTTATTTTTTTGATTATTAATGAATTCATTCAATTCAACAACTCTAATACATTCTGTTAAATGTTTATAATCAACGTTTTTAATATCATCAAGAATAATATTATTTACAATAGTGTCATTAAATAAATTAAAATTTTGTGGCGCATACCCAATTTTACTTTGCCAGTTTTTTAAAAAATTTTTAATATCAAAACTATTATTATATAAAATTGAGCCACTTACAGGATTTATTAAACCACAAATAATATCTATTAACGTAGACTTTCCGGCACCCGTTGATCCAACTATACCTATAAAATCTCCTTTATTGATCTTAAAGTTTATTTCTTTTAAAATAAATTTTTTGTTATTTTTATCATAAGAGTAACTAATATTTTCTAGGACTAAAGAATTGAATTCTTCATTTAAAAAAAATGAACTATTAGGTCTTTCGGAAAAAATATCATTCATACTAAAGTATTCGTCGTAAATCGTCTGTGTTGCCGCCGCACCGAATCGTAAAGATTGCGAGGCAAGAATTAATCTATTAATAGATGGTAATGTTCTAAAAGCTGCCGCAAGATACAAAGCTATCATTGATATTATTTTTTCAGACTCTAAACTTTTTGAAAAAAAAAATATTAGGGTCGCAAAACTTAATACAGTCAAAGACTCAAGCCAAACTCTTGGTATTTGATTTAAAATAAGCATTTTCTTTCTTAAATTCCAAATATTATTTGCATTATCTAAGTATTTATTTAAAAAAAAAATTTCTTTATTAAAAATTTTTATTTCTTTGATTGCTGAAAAGGACTGCTGAAGATTTTGTACATTTTTAACATCTGATACTTGCCTAAGATTACTCCAACTTTTAGATTTCTTTTTTAAAAAATAATAAAATACCAATGTGGGAATAACTAATAATATCAACATTAATAAAGTGATACTGAAATTGTAATAGAATAAAATTAAAATAATGCCAAGAAAAATAAAAGTTTCAGAAATTATAATCATTAAGGCCTCTACACCTTGATCAACAAAATTATTAGTTGAAGTAATTAAATTATTAATTTGCTTTGATGAGTCAGATTTTAAAATATCAAAATAAGATCTTTGTAAATGATTGAAATATAGTTTTGTACTAACTCTTTTTAATATTTTTTCAAAAAAATTATACTGCTTAAAATATAGAAATAATAAAAAAAAATATTTAAGCAAGTAAATAAATAAAATAAAAAAAATACCATATTCAATTATTTTTATATTATCTAACCCTAAAATGAATTCATGAAAAATACTAAATAGATTATTTTCTAACAACGAATCCTTTCCCTTTAGTAGCAGCATGATAACTGGTATAACTAATCCCAAACCTATCATCTCTAAAATCATACCTATGATCATCAATATTAAAATATAAAAGAAGGCTAATTTCTCTTTAAAATTTAAAATTCTTAATATTTTCTTAAACATTATAGTTTGTATTTTGAATTAATTATTTCTGAATAAAGTTTAATATATTTTTTAGAAATTATTTCATATGAGAATTTTTTTAAAGCAATCTCCCTGCCTTTTTTAGAAAAATTTTTATAATCAGTACCACTTAATTGTAAAAAAAAATCTATACCTTCTGCTAATCGTTTAATATTATATGAATCTGCTAGCCAACCATTTTTTCCATGTAATATTATGTCTTTTAGTCCTGTGCTATTAAAGCAAACAACTGGCTTACCACATGATATTGCTTCTGCCGCAGTTTGACCAAATGATTCTAGTCTGGAAGGTACTACTACAAAATCTAGAGCATTATAAAATTTTATCATATCAGAATCATTATCAATGCGTGTGGTTCTAAAAATTTTTATACCATCCAATTCTTCTAAAAATTCGTTTCCATCACCTATAACAAAAATTGCAAATTTATTTTTTTTAAATTTTAAGTACTTCAGTGAAGATAAAAACAAGTCTTTACCTTTTAGAGAACTGTTTTTATAACCTAAAGAACCATAACCAAAGATCTTAATTTCCATCGGCAAATTAAAATATTTTCTAGCTTCACTCTTACTTCCTGGCTTCCAAAAATTTGTATCTAAAGTATTATTTATAGTGGTTATTGGAAAATTTTTCATTAATTTACTTTCTTTTGCACAATTAGAAATCCAATTACTAACACCCACAATATGCATTGGCTTTTTCCATAATTTAAATTTTCTTTGCCAAACAAATTTATTCAGATCAAAAAAATTATTACTATTAAATTTTAGGTAATTTTTATAATATCCCCTCTTCCATCTATCATCAAAAGTAAAATGTTCGGCTCCACAGAATGGCCACATATCATGTAGAGTCCAAACAATTGGCTTGGTAATTTTTGCAATATCTTCTATTGAAATCATTTCACCACCAATCCAATGAAGATTTATTAAATCATAATCGGACTTGTTTAAAAATTTATAAAACTTACTTGGAAGTATAGACATGGATTGGATTGAAAAATCATCATTTCGAAACCATAATCCTAATCTAGAACCCAAGGCAGCCCTAAGTAAATTTGTAAACTTTTTAATGTAGTTTTTAGGAACAATAATATTATCTCTGCTTATAAAATTTTTAGAAAGATTTACCATTAAACAAGATCTGATTTTTTTTTTTAATAACGCTAAATGAATTCTTTTTACAGCTCTAGATGCTCCTCCTTTGTAATCAGAATAATTCAAATGTAATATCTTCATCTTTTAATTTAATTTAAATTATATTAATGTACTTATATATTTTGTTATCTTTTCTGCATCGCAAATGCCATTGAAGTTCCTATAGTTTTTTTCACATAAAAATTTCTTATAATTCAATTCTAAAATTTGTGTATAAATTTTATAAAAAGGATGATTGTAATGTTTATTCACAATTTCAATAAAATTTTTATTTTTTTTCATAAAAAAACAATTTGATAAACCCGCACCATGATAGCCAACGATTATTTCGGCGTTTTGAGAAATTTCAATCTGTTTTTTTAAACTTAAATCCTCAAAACTAATTTTTAAAAAACCTAAAGGTCTCAATAATTCAAATAATTCATTTTCATTTAATAATTTTCTACTACTATGGTTTCTGGATATTAGGATAAATTTAAATTTATTATTTTTAATATAATTACTTTTTTTTAAAAATTTTTTATATTTTTCTGCAGATTTTTTAAAAATTGAATTGTAAAATCTAGTATCGATGTGTGATAAGTAATTTACATTCTCAAAGATATAATTTTTGTTAGATTTAAAATAATGAATTTTTTTTTCTTTTAATAGATAATCAGTTCGAGTTGCTTTGACTAATAATTTAAGTTGATCTGGAATAAAAACTCTACTTACTTTTAGTTTTTTAATGAAAACTAATCTTAACAAGTAATCTACTATTTTATGAGTATGATTCGACAAGTAGGGACCAAATAAAACTACATCAGTATCTTGAAATTTTATTTTAATTTTTTTTGAAAATATGAAGTGTAATTTAATAAAAATATAAAACAAACTTTGCGGAATTATTAAAAAATAAAATTTAAGGAATAACTTTAAGGTAAAATTTTCTACAAATTTATCTAAATACCACTTTCTTAAAACTTTAAAATTTAACAAATCAATACATAAATAAATTTTTCTCCAGAAAAAATTTGGCATAAAATAAACATTTTTAGCATATAAAATTTTTGGCTCTTGAATTCTTATTTTATTTTTTGGCCAGCCATATTTATTTAGTTGCATATTTATAAATTTTATTGGGTGTTTTATTTTTTAATAATTTTATATATCTTACAATTTCGGAAATATTACAAATCCCATTAAGATTTTTATAATTTTTATTACAAAAAAATCTTTTATGTTTAATATTCAAAGTTTTACAAAATAATTCAAAATGAGGATGTGGATAAAATTTGTTACAAATTTCAATTAATAAAGAATTTTTATTCATATAAACGCAATTAGATAAACCAGCCCCATGATACCCGATCATAATTTTACATTTAGCGGACAATTTAATTTGATTATCTACCGATATTTTTTCAAAAAAAATTTTTTTAAATCCTAATTTTGATAATTCATAAAACAATAAGTCTTCATTAAGTAGAATTCTTTGCTTTGAATTTTTTCTTGATATAAATAAATATTCTTTTTTTTCAATATTGCTTCTTATTTTTCTTATTGATCTATTTAAAAAACTCAAAGTTTTTTTAAAAAAAAAATTCAAGCACCTATTCTCAATATGGGAAATATATCTAGCATTTATAAATTTGATTGTTCCTTTTGGATTATAAAATTTAAATTTTTTTTGTGAAAAAATTTTTTTATAAGTTTTCGATAAAATTACTTTTTTTAAATAATTTGGTAGATAAATAATATTAAAATTAGATGAATTTAAATATGCAATTCTTACTAAAAATTCATGAATTTGATGGGCATAATTCCAGGAAAATGGCCCAAAAAGAATAATTTCATTTTCTTTTAAAATTATTTTTTTTTTTTTTTTAAGAAATAAAATTACAAATAAAATTCTTAAGGGTACTTTATATAATAAAATTTTCAAAAAATCATATTCTAAAAATTTCCCAACAGTTAAATTTTCAACTTTTTTATTTAAATACCATTTTTTTTCTATTTGATAATTTTCTGTATTTAAAATTATATTTATATTTCTTCTAAAGAATTTTCCTAAATAATAAATTTCTTTTTTGTATATTATCTCAGGCTTTTCTACCTTAATTTTATTCTTCGGCCATCCAAAAACATTAGGGTGCATTTTAACTATTTTTTTCCAAAAAATTAGTGTATGTTTTAATGATCCCTTCTTTAAGGGACATTCTTGCTATATTTCCTATAAGTGATATTTGTTTATTAATATTTGCTATTTTTTTTGGATGCCCATCTGGATATTTTTTATCAAAAAATATTTCTCCTTTATAATCAATTACCGCGCTTATCATCTTAGCTAACATTTTTATACTAATCCCTTTGCCTGTGCCTATATTTACTTGTGACAATTGTGGTTTAATTTTTTTATTATAAATTTTTTTTCTTATATTCATAATCTTAACACAAATGTTTGCTGCATCATTAACATACAAGAATTCTCTTATAGGTTTGCCTGTCCCCCAAACTTTTATTTTTTTTTGATTATTTATCTTGGCATTATAAAATTTTCTAATTAGTCCAGAAATAACGTGACTCTTGTCTGGATCAAAACTATCTCCTGGCCCATACATATTAGGGGGCATTACAGATCTAAAATCAGTAAAATATTGTCTATTATAACTTTCGCACATTTTAATTCCTGCAATTTTAGAAATTGCATAAGGCTCATTACTTTCCTCTAAACAAGAATTTAATAAATACTCCTCTTTTAATGGTTGTTTAGCAAACTTGGGGTATATGCACGTAGAGCCAATAAAAAGAAGTCTTCTAACTTTAGATAGAAAACTTGCATGTATAACATTATTTTGTATTGTTAAATTTTCGTAAATAAAAGCTGCTGGATAGGTTTTATTTGCCATAATGCCTCCGACCTTTGCCGCGCATAAATAAACACGATCAAATTTGCACTTTAAAAAATATTTAATAACTAAAGACTGATCTAATAAATTTAATTCTTTTTTACTTTTAATGTAAATTTTATTATCTTTGTTCTTACGCAAAATTTTATAAATTGAATTACCAAGCATGCCTTTGTGACCAGCAATAAAGATTTTAATTTTTTTTTTCATAACAAATTTTTAAAGTCTAACTTGCTTTACTTTAAAAAAAACAATATTTAGTAAAATTTTACTTTATTTACTTCATTAACTGATATTTTAAAAGAACAATACTTAATAAAAAAAAATGAAAAGAATAGATTTAGTAATTTTAGCTGGAGGAAGAGGTAAGAGAATTTCAAAACTAACTAAAAAAATCCCAAAACCGCTTATCAAAATAAATAATATTCCATTCATTCAATATCTTTTGAATTATTATTCAAAATATAATCTTAACAAGATATATATACTAACCGGATATCGAAGTGATAAATTTTTAAAATTTCATAAAAAATTATGCAATCTAGTGCCAATAGAATGTATCCGTGAAAAAAAAAAATTAGATACCGGTGGAGCAATTTTTCAACTCCGAAATAAAATAAAAAATAATTTTATAGTAGTAAATGGAGATAGTTTTATTGATTATAATGTAACTGATTTCATAAAGAAAAAAATGAAAAAAGAAATAATTGGTAAAATTATTTTAATAAAAAATAAGAATTACAAATCTAATAACAAATTATCTAAATTAACAATAAATAAGAATGGACTAGTAAATAGTAACGGCACATTAATGAATGCGGGGGTATATTTATTTAATAAAAAAATATTTAAATATTTAAAATTAAGAAAAATTTCTCTCGAAAAAGAAATTATACCAAATTTAATAAAAAAAAAATTAATTCAGGGGGTAAGTTCCGATAAGAAATTTTTGGATATTGGTACATACGAGAACCTTAGCAAGGCAAAAAATTTCTTAAGGAAGAGTATCAATTTAAGCTCAGTTTTTTTTGATCGAGATGGAGTTATAAATATTGATAAGAATTATGTATTTAAAATTAAAGATTTTAAATTTAGAAAAAATGTTATAAAAACATTGAAATTACTTAACTGTAAAAAAATTAATATATTTATAGTTACTAATCAAGCGGGAATTGCAAAAGGCTTATACTCAGAAGACGATTTTTTAAAATTAAGTAGACAAGTCAAAACCTTACTAGATAAAAAAAATATTCATATAAGCGACATTGAGTACTGTCCATTTCATACAAACGCGATAATAAAAAAATATAGAAAAAATTCTCAATTTAGAAAGCCAGGAAATCTAATGATAAAAAAAATAAAAAAAAAATGGGGAGTTATTTCAAAGCAATCATTTATGATTGGTGACCAACTTTCAGATTATAAAGCTGCAAAAAAAAGTGGGGTTTACTTTGAATATGTAGAAAATGATATTTTTAAACAAGTCAAAAGAATAAATAAAAAGATTAAATTTAGTAATTATTTTTAAATTTTACCTTAGCATAGGTAAAAATCTTTACTAATTCATCAATGCCCTCCTCCAACGAAATCTGCGGTTTAAAGCCTGCCTTTTCAATTTTTTTGTTACTTACATAATAATCTCTTTTGTCTGGATCAGATTTATTTTTTATAATACTGATTTTCAAATCTTTTATTTTTTTTTTTATTTTTTTTGCTAAGGCAAGTTTAGTTAAATTTGCACTCGAAAGTCCCAAGTTGTAGGTTTGACTTTTTAATTTATTAAAGTTTTTAATGGCAAAGACAAAAGCTGACGTAACGTCATTTACATGAATATAGTTCCTTCTAAAATATGGCTCAAATAACTGCAATTCTTTTTTTTTAACTGCTTTTTCTACAAAATTATTGACTAATAAATCTGTTCTCATTCTATAAGAATATCCAAAGACTGTTGCCAATCTAAAGCAAATGGAATTTTTATGTGTAAGAATAATTTTCTCAGCCTCTGCTTTAGATTGTCCATATAAAGAAATTGGATTTAAAGGAGAGTTCTCATCGCAATATTTATTTTTTTTTCCTACTCCGTATCCCGAATTTGTAGTGGGATATATTATTTTTTGGCTTGGCTTTAAATATTTTATTAAACTCTTTATTGAGAACACATTTGTTTTAAGCGTATTCATCTTAAACTTTTCACAAAGAGGAGCTCCAACTAAAGCTGCAAGCGGAAATATAAAATCTTTATCTTTTACTATTTTTTTAATACAATTTTTATCTCTTATATCTCCTAGAATAAATTTAAATTTTTTGTTGCCAAATAGATGCGAAATAGAATTTTTATCATATTTTAGTATATCAACAACGGTGACATGGTAATTCATATAAACCAATTTAGTTGCTAACATCGAGCCTAAATAACCTGCTCCTCCAGTGATAAGTATTTTAGTAATTTTCATTTAATACTTTTTCTGCATTCATTTAGTAATTTTTTAACCGATTCTTTAAAACTTACTTTTCTTCTCCATCCAGTTTGCTTAATAAATTTTTTTGAACTTGGGATTTGCAATGTAACATCCTGTGGTCTTAGCAAGCTTGGCTCTAATCTAGTATAAATTTTTTTTTTTGCTAACTTTATAAGCTGGTCTAAGAAATTTTTTACAGATACGATTTTTTTTCCACCAATATTATAAATTTCTCCTATTTTACCATTTGTTGCGGCTAGCCAATATGCTTCCATAGCATCATCTATGTCCACAAATGTTCTGGTACTATTTAAATTGCCATGTTTAACATATTTTATTTTACCCTGTTCGCATATTGCAATTTGTCTAGCAAAAGCAGTTTGAAAAAGATTAAATCTTCTTGCGTTAGTATATGAAAACATCCTGGTTATAATAATTTTTAACTTAAAAGACTTTTGATAAACCTGAGAAATAAGATCTTGGTAAACTTTTGTAACTGCATAAGGATTGATAGGAGCAATTTTTTGAACCTCAGTTATTGGCATATCTTTTTTAGGAACATTTCCATAAACTTCTGAGGTGCTACATATTATTATAATAGGATCGCAATTTGATCTTCTTATCGCCTCTAACAAATTCACAGTAATTAAATTGTTGTTGTACGCATGTTCCCTTGGAAAATCAAAAGACCCTCTTACATCTGCATTAGAAGCCAGATGAAATATTACGTCTGGCTTTATTAATTGAATTTTCTTTTTTAAAGAAATATATTTTGTTAAGTCTATTTTAAAAAAACTTATTTTTTTTTTATACTTTTTTTGGAGATAATTTTTATAACCATTAGATCTAAAAAAACCAAAAATTTTAATCTTTTTATTTTTTTTTATTATATGCTCTGCTAAATAACTCCCTCCTGAACCGGTAATTCCTGTTATTAAACACCTCTTAAATGATCTATGCATACTTAATGTTATTTAAAATTTTACAGATTCGAATTATTTTTTCATGGCTTAAAGTTGGGTAATTTCCAATGTAATAACCAAAAAAATGTACATGATCGACTTGTGTAAAATTTTTGAAATTAATCTTCTTGATAAAATTTTTTATGTATGGCTGTCTTAGTTGATTACCTCCGCCTGCATTTCCTCTTCTAAATTCGATTTTATTTTTTTTCATTATTCTTTCTAACAGGTCTCTATTATTAAAATTTTTTTTATTCAATATTAGTGGAAAAGCATAATTTGAATTACCCTCTAATAAAAAGTCCGTAAAATAATATTCTTTATTAATATGTTTTAAAAAAATTTGAAAATTTTCAGATCTTATCTTGTTGTTTTTATCTAATTCTTTTAGTTGATTAAGACCAATTACAGCAGCTAATTCAGTATTTCGAACATTATAAGCTGGATACAAAAAAATAAATTTAGGAGATAAATATTTATACTTTTTCTGCATTTTTTTTTCAAAAACTTTATTGCCACACTCTCTTAACATTCCGTGAGATCTTAGCATTTTTGCAATTTCAAATACTTTTTTATCATTAGTACAAATCATTCCTCCTTCAATGGTAGATAAATGATGAGCATAATAAAAAGAGAAATTTGAAATAAGTCCAAATGTACCTAATTTTTTTTTATTAAACATGGCACCATGTGATTCACAAACATCTTCTAGTAAAATAATTTTTCTATCTTTAATCACTTGTAATAATTTATTACTAAGTCCGTTAAACCCTTGTGCATGAGTAATAAATAAAGCTCTTGTTTTTTTATTTATTTTTCTAATAATTTGGTCTTCATTCATGCATAAATTTTTTAAATTTATATCTACGAAAACTGGCTTAAAATTATTTTGAATTACTGAAGCCACATCTGAAATCCATGTTAATGGTGGGACAATTATTTCTCCAGTCCCATGTAATATTTTAATAATTTGTAATGTTAGTAAATTTGCCGAGGATCCTGAATTTACAAAAACACTATATTTAACACCTAACCAGTCCGACCATTTTTTTTCAAAATTACTGACTTGAGTAGATTGTGTAAAAATTTTTTTCTTATTTTTTTTTAAAAAAAAAATTAGTGTATTGATATCTGACTGCGTAATATTATTATCCATTAATGGATGATTGAACTTATTCATCTTTTCACACTAAAAAACAATTTTAAAATTTTATATTTTATAACGAATTTAAGAAAATTAATTAAAAAACGTTTATAAACTAAAAATTTATTGGATCCAAATTCTATTGCAATCTTTCTACCTTCAGAATAGCCTAATAAACCTGCTTTATATGAATTTCCGCCCATTCTAAAAAAATAATTAATGCTTCTGTCTCTTTTGAATGCATAATTCAATTTATATAATCTAAGAAGAAAATGATACGCGGTAGCTACCTTGTATTTTTCAGTAAAGAAACCCTCTTTCAAGACACTTGATTTTGCAATCCAACCAATATCAGGAACAACATTATTTGTTAGAATTCTACTAAAATCGTATTTTTGATCTAAGAATTTTTTTTTGCCATTGACTATAGAGCCTAAATTTGGAAAAGCGACATCTGCTCCTTGCTGTAATAATTTCACTAAGTTTGAAATGTAATTTTTTTGCCCAAGCATATCATCGGAGTTTAAGATTGCAAAATATTCAGTTCTTATTCTTTCTAAACATTTATTTATACCCTCTTCTGCGCTTTTATCTGCGGCAGAAATAATCGTAAGATTGAAATGATATCTTTTTAAAATCTCAATTGTATTATCTGACGATGAACTATCTGCAACGAACAAAAAAAAATTTTGAAAATCTTGTTCTTTTAATGAGTTTAAAAAAATCTCTAAAAATTTTTCAGAATTCTTAGTTGGTAGTACAATTGTTAAATTAGTCATTATTTTGATTATTAAAAATTATATGCGATCCTTTATTCTCAAATTTAAATGATATAATTGGATATTTTTTTAACGATTTTTTAAAATTTAATATTTTTTCTTCTTTAACATAGAACAAAAAAAAACCGCCACCTCCTGCGCCTAGTATTTTACCACCCAAAGCACCACTTTTAAGTGCTTTAGAATATATACTATCAATTAAATCTGAACTTATATTCTTGCTTAATTCTTTTTTTTTATACCAACTTTCATTTAAAAGATCGCCAAAATCATCGAGTGAATTATTTTTTAAATAAATTTTTGCTTTATGAGTAAAATTCTGAATTGACTTCATTTCCCTCTTTTTTTTTTTTGTCAAGTCGTACACATAAGACTTTGCTATATCATTTGCTCTTCTTTGGTTGCCTGTATAAAGTAAAAATAATCTTTTATTTAAATTATTCTCAACCTTTTTTTCCATTTTGATAGCTTGAATTGTATAATTTCCATTTGTATGAAATTTTATTGAATTAAAACCTCCATATGTAGCTGCTATTTGATCTTGCGAACCAACAATTTCTTTTAAGATATTTTGCTCAAAATCGACACTTTTTTTTGCTAATTTTTTCTTAGAAATATTTATATTTTGCATTGCTAAAAAAATACTCATACAACCCACAACAAAAGACGAACTTGACCCCATACCACTTTGAGCAGGAAGATCACCGTCATAATGTAATTCTAATCCTTTTTTAATTTTTGTTTTTCTAATTAATTCTTTAACAACCACATGCTTTAGATCACTAGCTTTTTTGGTTAGTTCTATTCTGGAATAAACTATACGGTACTTATGATCAAAAAATTCAGGTAAATACCTACAAGTCAAATAAACATATTTGTCAATTGTTGTTGAAATTACTTCTCCCCCATAATTTTTATACCAAATAGGATAGTCTGTTCCACCGCCAAAAAAAGATATTCGATAAGGAGTTTTATTAATAATCATTTTATGGTTAAAGATCTATTTTAATTTAGGATATATCAAATAAATTATATTTATAAAAATTTAAATGACAGTAGCAGAATTTATAGCAAATTTTATCAAAAAAAAAAAAATTAAAGATATTTTTATGCTTACAGGATATGGAGCGATGTACCTAAATGATGCTATAAAAAAATCTCGGATAAAGTACTATGCAACAAGAAATGAAGCTACCGCTCCCATTATGGCTGAAGCATACGCAAAAATAAAAGGTGGTATTGGCGTTGCGTGTGTAACTGCTGGACCTGGAGCTACTAACGCTATTCCTGGCTTAGCTGAAGCTTTTGTTGACTCAGCGCCTATCTTGGTAATTTCTGGACAAGTAGATTTAAAACAAACAACATATAATACAAAATTAAAAAATATTCGAACTTTTGGCACTGCTGAAATAAATATAATTCCTATAGTCAGACCTTTGACAAAATATGTCGAAATAATAAAAAATCCAAATGATGTAAGATATATTCTTGAAAAAGCTTTTTTCATTGCTCAAGATCAAAGACCGGGACCAGTTTGGATAGATGTTCCGCTTAACATACAAAAATCAAAAATTAATTTTAAAAAACTTAAAAAATTTAAAATTCCAACTAGAAAAGAAAAAACTAAAATTAATATATATTTAAAAATCGTTGAATATTTTAATAAATCTAAAAAACCAATACTAATTTGTGGAGGTGGTGTTAAAAATAGTAATACTTATAACGATTTAAAAAAAATTATTGACTATCTAAAAATTCCAGTTTTTTTTTCAAGAGCTGCTCAAGATTTAGATTCTCATAACAAAAAATATATATTTGGACAAACAGGAATTAAAGGATCAAGATTTTGTAAAAAAATTATGACAAATGCTGATCTAATTATATCGCTCGGTTGTCGTCTGTCACCTCAATTAGCGGGTCACAATTTTGAGGCTTTTTCAAATGCTAAAATTATAGCAGTTGATATTATAAATGATGAATTAAAAAAAAAGGGTGCAAAAATTTTTTTACCAATTAAAGAAGATTTAAAATTTTTTATACCTAAATTTTTAACGGTTCTTAAAAAAAGAAAAATTAATAATTTTGAAACTTGGTTTAGTTATTGTGAAAATTTAAAAAATACAATGTCTATATGGGATAATAAAAATAACAAAAATCCAATAGATCTTTATGATTTTATGAATAAGTTAGGGAATATCTCCCCTGCTAAAAGTATTCTAGTTACCGATGCTGGTTCAAATTATTATATTGGTGGCCAAGTTTGGAAATTTAATAAAGGACAAAAAGAATTAACCTCTATATCAAATGCTGCCATGGGATTGACTATACCCCTGGCGATTGGTGCTGCCGTGGCATCCCCGAATAACGTAATATTAGCCGTCACTGGTGATGGGTCTTTAGAGCTAAATATACAGGAATTAAAAACAATTTCACATTACAGGTTTAATATTAAATTATTTGTCATAAACAACGGTGGTTATGTTTCTATGCATAATTGGGCCGATACTTTTTTTAAAGGAAGAAGGTTAGATACGCCCGAAGATACTGGTGATGGCACTCTTAATCTTAAAAAAATTGCAAGTGCATTTGACTTAAAACATTGTTTAATTAAAAATACCAAAAAAATAACTAGCGACATCAAAAATATATTAAGTATAAAAGAACCTGTCTTTGTGGAAGTTATAACTGATCATAATCAAAAAATATTTGATGCTTTTAAGGATTATTAATAATGAAACTTGATATCTTATTTATTCATGCAAATGCATCAAAGAAAATATATCAAGGATTAAGTGACAAACACTCAGGGATAGAGCCTCCAATTTGGGCTGGAATGTTAGCCAAGCACTGTTTAATAAGCAATCATAGAGTTGAAATACTCGATTGTGAGGCAATGCGTCTTAATTTTGAAGAAAGTAGTCAAGTAATAATAGAATTAAATCCAAAAATTGCTTGTTTTGTAGTTTATGGGCAGCAGCCTTCTGCGTCTTCTCAAAATATGGAAGGGGCTACTAATTTATCAAATCTTTTGAAAAAAAAAAATCCTGAGATTAAAACTCTATTTGTTGGTGGCCACGTTGCTGCACTTCCAAGTGAAACACTTGAAAATGAAAAATCTATTGACTTTGTATGTACAAATGAGGGCGTATATGCAATTTCAAATTTATTAAAAATCTCCGATCTGAATGATGATAATTATCTTAAAAAAATAAATGGAATTGGTTTTAGAGATAAAGATGGAAATATTATTATTAACAAGCCTGAAGAAATTGTTCCAAAAAATCTACTGGACAGTGTCTTGCCTGGAGTTGCCTGGGAGCTTCTGCCTAGTTTTGATAAATATAGAACGGCAGGTTGGCATTCTTGGTCAAATAATTCTGAAAAGAGTCCATTCGCTGCATTGTATACTAGTCTTGGCTGTCCTTATAAGTGTTCTTTTTGTATGATTAACATTATTAATAGGACCAATAATGATAAAAATATTTCTTCACAAAACTCAAATATTTTTAGATGGTGGAATCCCGAATTTATAATAAAACAATTTGACTACTTTGCAAAACATAACGTTAAAAATGTGAAAATAGCAGACGAACTTTTTGTTCTAAACCCTAATCACTTTATAAAAATTTGCGATCTGATAATTGAAAGAGGCTATAAATTTAATATCTGGGCTTATTCTAGAATTGATACATGTAAACCACAATTTCTTGAAAAGTTAAAAAAAGCAGGTGTTAATTGGTTGGGTCTTGGAATAGAAAATCCTAACAATATTATAAGAAAAGAAGTTCACAAAGATTCTTTTAAGGAAGTTAAAATTATAGATATTATAAAAAGTATACGTAATAGTGGAATTAATGTTGCTGCAAATTATATTTTTGGGTTGCCAGAAGAAACATATGAAAGTATGAAATTTACTTTAGATTTTGCGTTAAATGCAAATACCGAAATGGCAAATTTTTATTCTGCAATGGCTTATCCTGGAAGCCCTCTTTACTTAGAAGCAAAAAAAAAAAATATTCTATTACCGAACACTTACTCTGGTTACAGTCAACATGCTTATGAAACTTTAAATTTGCCATCTAATAATTTATCAGCTGCTGAAATATTAAAATTTAGAGATGATGCATGGACAAAATATCACACAAATTCCAGATATTTGGAATTATTGCGAAAAAGATTTGGTGTGTCCGCAGTTAAAAATCTACAAGAAACGACAAAAATTAAATTAAAAAGAAAAATTCTTTCTAATTAAGATTTTTATTTATTAATTTTTTCGTAACCTAGTATTCATTGGTAGTAAATCTTATAAAAGAATACACCACTTCAGTAAAATTTTCTATTAAAGCTTTGTATTGCACAGATATAATTATATTTTAGCCACTCTTAGTCCTGGAAATACAATTAAATGTCGCATTAATAAAAAGAATTTTGAAAAAATTTATTTCATCAAAGATAAAAGTCTATATGATAAATTATTTTATTAAAATCAATTAGACAAATATAATTTAATTATATTAAATAACTAAAACTATATGAAAAATTTTAGGCTTGAAGTATTAAATAAATCGTCAATTTGCAGAATATTTGATGAGAAGATTTTTAATTTAATAAAAGATAAAACGATCAAATTTCCAGTATATCTTTCTGCTGGGCAAGAATATGTTGCAGCGACAGTAGCTGAAATTTGTAATTTAAAAAGAATCAAACCTATGCTTTTTGGGCAACACAGAGGACACTCAATCTATATATCATTTGGTGGTAATTTAACTGATTTGATTAATGAAATGTTGGGAAAAAAAAATGGTTGTACTTACGGAATGGGGGGGTCCTTATCTATTCACTCAAAAAAAATAAATATGTTTGGTCATGATGGCTTTATGGGAAGTAATGCACCAATAGCTGTTGGAGCTTGTCTTGCATCTAAAAAGCCGACGATTGTTTTTCTTGGAGATGCGGCAGTTGAAGAAGACTATGTATTATCATCTATAAGCTGGGTAGCAAAAAAAAAATTACCTATTCTATTCGTTATCGAAGATAATAATTTTGCTGTTCTAACAAGTAAAGATGAAAGAAGAGATTGGACTATAGATAAAGTGGCAAAGGCTTTTAATGTTAACGCAACTGATGTTAATGATAATCCCATAAAAATATATCAAAAATTAAAAAATTATAATTTTAAAGAACCATTTTTAATAAATATAAAAACTAATAGACTTTATTGGCACTCTGGAGCTGGAAAAAATGATAGTGTTGTTTTTGATAGATTAAATAATGAAATAAAAAAACTTGGAAACAGAGCTGAAGAAATTCATTTTCAGAATAAGAAATTAATTAATAATTTATGGGACAAAATCTTAGAGAAACAATAAAAATAATTACTAAAAAACATTTAAAAAAATTTAGTAGTTTAGTTTTTGGACAAAATTTAACTGGAGTGGGCTGGGTTGATAATACTTTACCCGAACTATATGAAAAAGATGGCATAATTGAATTACCGATGGCGGATGTTGCTGATGGAGGAATTGTAACGGGAGCGGGTTTAATGAAAAAAAGACCTTTCTACATAATAAGATATCAAGGCTACAACTGGTTTAATATGATATTTATAGTAAATTATGCCTGCAAATCAAAGGAAATATGGAAGAGACCATGTCCAATTTTTATAAGAGGTATCTCTTTGGAAGGTAGCATTGGTCCAGTCGCTGGATCTAGTCATGTATCAATTTTTTATAAAATGCCAGGAATAAAAATATACAGTCCAATGACATCGGAGGAATATAAAAAAGTTTACAAAAAATTTATAAAAGACAATGATGTATATTATATTTCAGAACATAGAAAAAGTTACAGTTCCTTTGAAAATCTTAAAAATTACTTACCAAAAAATCCAGATATTATTTTAATGCCAATTTCAGTGACTCGATTTGAAGCACGTAAGGTATTGGACTTTTTTAAAAAAAAAAAGATTAAAATAAAAATAGGAATAATACATTTAATGGAACTAAAACCATTTAAGCTTAAGACAAATCTCATTAATTATATAAAATCCTCAAAAAATGGGGTTATTATTACTGATAACGATTATTCAGATGGACTGCCTGCAATATTAGCAAAAAAAATAAATGAAGTAGTGTCAAAAAAAATACATATAATAGGATTAAAAAATAAAACAGCAGGACATCATTCAAAAGTTGATAATTTACCACCATCATCAGAAAAAATTATAAATTATATTATAAAAACTTTAAAAAAAAGTTAAATAAATTCTATGAAAGAAATAAAAAAAAATAACTACAATATATCTTATTACAACTCTTATTTTAAAAATATTCTAAAAATTTCGCAAGATATTAATTTACAAACTTTTTTTAAAATACATAAACTTATTGAAGAAAAAATTCAAAAAAAAAAAAATATTTTTGTTGCTGGCAATGGTGGCTCAGGAGCAATATCTAATCATCTTATGTGTGATTTCAATAAAGGTATAAAAATTTCAAGTCAATATAAAGTGGCGCCTAAAATTATTTCTTTATCTAGTTCATTAGAACTAATAACAGCTATATCGAACGATATTAGCTATGATGAAATATTTAAATTTCAATTAGAAAACTATTATAATAAAGGTGATTGTTTGATTTGTTTTAGTTGCTCTGGGCAATCTAAAAATATTATTAACGTTATGAAATTTGCAAATAAAAAAAAAATTAAAACAGTATTATTTCAAGGTTTTGGTAAATTAAATAATAAAATAATACCTGATTTTTATATTAATTTAAATTTTAGAAATTATGGACTTACAGAGGATTTATTTCAAAATTTTATGCACATAATATCACAGCTCATAAGAAAAAAATATTCTAATGATACAGTTCTGTGAAAAAAAAAACTATCTTTTTTTTTTACAATTTAATAAAAAATATTTATAAAAATTTTTCAAAACCCAAAATTAAAATAATTTCAAAATTTAATAAAAAATTTTATATAATTAGCAATGACACTTTGGCAAAAAAAAAATTTCATGAAAAACATTTTATTGATTTAATTAAAATTTTACTCAATAAAAATCATAATGCAGTAGATTTGGGCGCACACATTGGCATGCACAGTTTGCTTATGAGTAAAATTATTAAAGGAGGTAAAATATTTTCTTTTGAATGCGATTCTTTATTATATTCTTTGTTGCAGATAAATATTAACAAAAATAAAATCAAAAATATTTTTCCATATAAATTTGCTGTCTCAAATAAATCAGGAGATTGTGTTTCACTATCTGCATTAGACTACAGTGATAAATCTTTAAATGCTGGAGTAACACATATCTGTAATGAAAATATTTTTCATAGCAATTTAACTTTAAGCATCAGATTAGATGATTTAAGCTTGCCTTTTATTAATTTTATAAAGATGGATATACAGGGATCGGAGTTCTTAGCATTAAAAGGCATGAACAGGATTCTTGATAGTGATCGACCAATATTTTTTGTTGAAATTGAAGAATTTTATTTAAATAAGATGGGCAGTTCTTCTAAAAATTTAATAGAACTATTCTTTTCCAAAAAATATACTTTATTTAGAATCAAAACTAGCTACCCATGTGACCACATAGCTGTACCAATTGAAAAAAAAAAATATGTAAAAACGATTTTAGATAAACATTTTAAATATCAGTTAGATGAGCTTTGTGGAAAAAAAATTGAACTAGAATTTGGTAAAAATTTATATACTTACACCAAATTTTATTTAGAAAATTAATAAATAATTGCTTTATTTTAATAATTTTTTAATTAATACGCTAAAAAAACCCACTACAAGTGACAACAAACTAAGAAATAATAACATAACGAATAGAATTTTTATTAAACTAATTTTATAATAGATAAAAAATACAAAAATAATTATACTTGTTAATAAAAAGATTATAGATAAAAATAAAAAAAATTTTAATGGATTATAAATAATAGTCGCCTCAATAACATACTGGAGTGTTCTAAGAGAATCTCTTACAATTTGGACATGACTATCTCCCCCTTTTCGTTTTTGGTATTCAATAGGGTGATAAATAATTGAATAATTTGAGGATAAATAAGCCAAGGTGCTAGTTGTAGTAAAACTAAAAAAATTAGATAAATCTGAAAAGAAAGGCATAATTGTTGCTCTAGAAAAAATTCTTAACCCAGAATTTATGTCATCAACTTTACAACCAGAGGACCATTGGACAATAGTTTTTAAAATTAATCTTAAAAAAAATTTAATAATATTTTTATTTAAATTGTTACCATTTCTTTTTGCAACAACCATATCTACGCCTGTGGAAAATTTATTTTTTTTACTGTTATTAAATATTTCAATAATTTCAATTAATGATTTTGGAGAATATGTACCGTCGACATCAGTAATTACTACAGTATCGTTCTTAGCAGATATAATTCCTGCTTTTAAAGCAGAGCCGTAACCTTTGTTTGCTAAATAAGAAATAACTTTAATTTTATTATTACTGTCCTCAATTACTTTTAGGTAGCTTTCAGTTTCATCTGTAGATCCATCATTTACTAATATTATTTCATAATCATGAAATTTATTTTTTTCTAATTCTTTTATTAATAAATTCACATAATCATACTCTTTGAGCGCTTTTTCTTCATTATAAACTGGTATCACTATTGAAAACATTTTATTTTTTAAATTTTAATATTATTACTTTTTATCCATTGACTTAATACAATAAGCGTAAATATTTTATAAGTATTATCTTCAATATTATTTATATGACGGTCAAATAATGCAATAAGTTCTTTTTTATTAAAAAATGAAGACATATTTTCTGCTGTTAAAAGAGAAAAGGTCATTTCTTTAAAATTTTTATCATCTTTAATCCATGATCCTACGGGACTATTAAATCCACTTTTTTTTCTATTTACAAAAAAATTATTAATTTTCGCACTTAGAATTTTTTTTAAAATAAATTTTTTTTTAAACATTTTTATTTTTAAATTTATGGGTAAAGTACAACAAAATTCAAGAACCTTAGTATCAAGAAAAGGTATTCTTCCTTCTTGAGAATGAAACATTGTGGTTCTGTCGATTTTATATAAAATATCATTTGGAAACCATGTTATTAGATCAATATACATATGCTGGTCTAGAAAATGACAATTTCTTACTTTTTTATAATTTTCTAAAATTTTATTGAAAAAATCATTAGTAAATAAATTATTCTTGATAATTTTATTTTTTTCCTGCTCATTAAATATAGATCTCCATAAAATATGCGCATGTCTATAATCCTGAAAATTATTTTCAAAAAATTTTTTAATTTTATAATTAAGATTAACTTTTTCTGTATTTACATAGGTTAATTTTGAAAAAAAAAAATTTGAAATATTTATTAAAAATTTTGGAAGAAAATCAGAATAGTTCTTAATTATATCTGCAATATAGGTTTCGTAACCGCATAACATCTCATCAACTCCATCGCCAGACAAAACTACTTTTGAATGCTTGCTAGACAATTTAGCTAAATAAAAATTTGATATAAAAGCAGTATCGCCCATTGGTTGATCCATTGCGCTGACGATATCAGGAAAATCAATAGCTACTGTTTTTGGCTTAGGCATTAAGTGAACTTTTAAATCAATGCCTATTTTATGCGCTAAATAGCTAGCATAAAAACTTTCATCGTAACTATTTTCTTTAAAACTAATATTATGAGCTAACATATTGTGATTATTTATTTCTTTTAATTGCAAAGAAATAAAACTTGAGTCAAGACCGCCGGATAAATAAGTTCCTATTTTAACATCACTGTTAATTCTCAATTTAATTGAGTTATTAACTAAAAACAACATTTCTTCTTTAGCTTTCTCAAAAGTAATATTTTTATTTTTTTTTTTATTAAATATTTTATCTAAAAACCAATACTGGTGTTCTTTGATTTTATTAATTGATTTATTTTTAGAAAAATTAAAATAACAACCCGGTTGTAATTGCTTAATATTTTTAAAAAAAGTTTTTTCAAAAAGCAAATAGTTTAGAGTCAAATATTGATTAATACTCTCGTAGTCAATTTTTAATTTTTCTTTAATTAAAGGATGTTCTATTAAACTTTTTACGCTTGAAGAAAAAATAATTCCATTCGTTAAATCATTACAATAAAATAAAGGCTTTTCTCCTAAACGATCACGTGCAACAATTAATTCTTTTTTTTTATTATCCCATATAGAAAATACAAACATTCCCTCTAATTTTTTTAATAAAGTTTCTAATCCAAAAATTTTATAACCTAAAAGTATTACTTCGCCGTCTCCATTACTTTTAAATACATTTTTATTCTTAACAGAAAAAATAATCTCTTTTTTAATATCTTGAAAATTGTAAATTTCACCATTAAAAATAAGTACATCGCCAGAAACTTGATCTATGATTGGTTGATTAGATTTTTTTGTTAGGTCTATAATTGAAAGTCTCCTATGTACAAAATTAACGTACCTATTTGAGAATTCTCCATAGGCATCTGGACCTCTACTTTCTAAAAATTTACTTACATTTCTCAAAAAATTTTTTTGGGGTTGCTCAACAAAATTACACCACCCTAATATTCCACACATAAAATTCTATATATAATATTAATATAAGAGCCTAATTTATTTAATACTAGTTTTGTCTACTATGCGCGCAGCATTTGCCATTATAGTATAAGTAATTGTGCTTATTGGTATTCGCGGCAATATAGAACTATCTATAATATGCACATTTCTTAAATTATTAACTCTTCCCAAAATATCTGAAAATTTTAGTTTTTTTTTTTTTGACATTGGATAAGAAGATCCAAAATGATAACCATAGCCAAATTTCTTTTTTATACTAAAAATTAAAAAAATTTTATTTAAGAAAAAACTTTTTAATGTTTTAATTACTTTGGAATAAAAATTAACACTTACCGGTATAGATTTAATAAAAATTTTATTATTTATTTTTTCTAATATTATTTTGCTCGATTGACATTCATCTAAGTAAGATAATGTTATAATAAATTTATTTTTAAAGAATCTTAAAACAAAACTTAACAAAAGAGATATATAAGTATTTTTTTTGAAAATTTTTTTTATTAAACAATCTTTTAGAATATAAATCTGAGATGAAAAAAAAGGTTTTGAAATTTTTGTTAAAAAAAAATCGCAATTTCTATCGCTGTCATAGTTATTAATTTTTTTTTTTACAAACCAAAACGATAAGATTAATGAAGTTTCTTTTAAAGAAATTTTTTTTATGCTTTTGAAACTATTTAATAAAATTTTAGCTGTGGCAAGTGGACCTGAGGCTACATACAATTTTTTACAAGCTAAATATCTATTTTTTGAAAAGATGAATATACTTTTTGAGTTTTCCTCAATTTTTTTTACCTCAAAGTTTTTTATATAATAAATTTTTTTTTTTTTTATTAGGTCAGAAAAATATTTATTTAGTTCAAAACTATTTTTTTTAAAATCGACCGCTTCTCTAGAATTTCCAAAAAAAATTGTTTTGTTTTGTTTTTTTAAAAAAAAATTATTTCTATTATCTCTAATATAAATATCTGGTTTTTTTAAATTAAAAAATTTAGAATAATTATCATTAAAGCCTAGATGAAAAAAAAAATTATCCACGTGTTTGTAATATTTTTCTAAAGTTTTAATTTTTATAGGCCAGCTATCTGCTTCGTTCCTCTGTATTTTATTTATAATCCCCCCCCAAATTCGAGAAAGACCCCCAAAACTACTTGATTCTAAAAGCTCAGTATTTTTAGTATTTTTAAAACCAGTTAATGAATTAAATGAATTGTTAAAAGATATTCCAAGTGGAAGTTTTTTTCTGTCCTCGTTATTTATTGTAAATTTTTTTCTACCAATATCCACTACGACCGGTTTAATTTTCTTTTTTATCAAAATACTAACAGCGGCGGCAGCTGAAAACCCAGATCCAATGATAATATAATTATTAATTATTTTACTTGGCTTAAATTGCATTTGTCTTAATGATACATATAATTTTTTAATTTATAATCATAATATTTAACTTAAGAATTATATGCTCAAAAACTTGTTGTTATTTTTAATGCTAAAACTTTTGACATAATTTTAACCATAAAAAATACAGTTTTTGATACAAATAAAGAGATAGTGAGTTATGTAAGGCAGTCAATTACATTAATTTATAAAAAAAAGCTTTATGAATACTGTAGCAAATACAGACAGCTGTCAGGCTTTAAAATTATACGTAAAAAAAATAAAATCTTCAGGACATATTCTAAAGTTGATAATTGAGATTAAAAATGTAATGGATTATTTTTTTAATAAATTTTATTTTTGAAGTAAATTAATGAAAAAAATATTAATTACTGGATCTGCTGGATTTATAGGTTTTAATCTTCATAATTACCTATCCAAATATTATGAAATAATAGGATGTGACAACCTAAGTTCAGCATCAAAAAAAACTCAACTTTTGAGATTAAAAGAGATAAAAAAAAAAAAGCTTAGATTTATTAAATTAGATCTAAATAATTCTAAATCTATAAAAAAAAAATTAAAAAATAACAAATTTGATTTAATAATACATTTAGCTGCTCAGCCCGGAGTAAGAGCTTCACAAATTAATCCTCAAAAAACAATAAGTAACAATTTAATTTCATTTATAAATGTGTATGAATATGCAGTAAAAAATAAAATTAAAAATATATTTTTTGCATCTTCTAGTTCTGTATACGGAGATAGTAAAACCTTTACAGAAAATAAATCTAAATTAAATCCAACATCAATATATGGTGTATCAAAATTAAGTAATGAATATTTAGCAAAAACTTATAATAAATTATATGGAATTAATTCTTTAGCCTTAAGATTTTTTACAGTTTATGGTCCTTGGGGTAGAGAAGACATGTCTTACTATAAATTTTTTAGAAGTATTGCATTAAATCGTAAAGTTGAAATTTATGGAGACAAAACTTCTAAAAGATCATTTACTTATATTGATGATGTTTGTATAATAATCCATAAACTAATTACTCTTTACAAGAATAAAGAAAAGTTTTTAGACACTATAAATTTAGGAAATAATCAATCAAAAACCTTAGGTGAATTAATAAAAATAATTAGATTAAATACTAAAATAAAATTTTACGAATTTAGTTCAGAAAGAAATAAAAGTGATGCCTATATAACCGTCTCAAATAATAAAAAAATAAATTCACTAATTAAATATGAAGCAAAAACTGGTTTAAATTTCGGTATAAGAAAATTTTATGCATGGTACAAAAAATACGTTAATAAATATTTTAAATAATATGTCTAAAAAAAAAATATTTTTTTTTTTAATAATTTTTTTTCCAACAACATTTATTATAATATTTAATATTTTAGGCGGTTATTTTTTTCATGACACTTTAGATTTTTACAGGTTATATAAATATGTTTTTATACTTAGTCAAAATGATGGATATCCGCTTTTTACATCTAAGTTAGACCAAGGTTTAAATGCTAGTTTCTTATATTTTTGGATTGGGAATCTGGGAATTGCAATAATTAAATTAAGTCAAATCATAAAAATAAATTCTTATTTAAGTTACAATATTTATATAACATTAAATTTAATAATTTTTTTTTACGGAATTTATTTAAATCTAAAAAAAAGCAGTAATGGAGAATTAAAATTAATTTTATTTTCATCTTTATTTTTTGGATCGACGTTAATTTACCGTCAATTAGCATGGGATTTATTAGCGTATTTAGTAATACCATATGTAATGTACTGGTCTTTAAAGTTTGCTAGGACAGGTGATTTTAAAAACATTAATAAAATATGTGCAGCTATATTAATCAATTATATATTATTTTCATCCTATATCTCAATTTATACTGCTTATATTTCGCTTATAATAATATTAGTTAATTTTTTTATAATAAATTATTCATTAACTAAAATAATAAAAAAAATTTACTGTATAAGAATAAAACAAATTTTAATTTTAGCATTAATTGGATTTATAATTTATTATATAAAAATTTATCAAGGATCTATTATACACGATAACTATATAATTACTTCACCATTAAGACTAGAAAATGGAATTGTACCGTATGATGTTTTTTCAAGTTATGCAAATTATTCTATATTAAATTTACTGCATAGAACATTAGTCTTGAAAGTTAGTTTGTTTGATTTTCAATTTTTTATTAATCCTTTTTTTATTTTATGCCTAATTATTTTATTCTTAAAAAGAAAAATAATCTTTAATAAAATTTTAAAAAACTATTTTATAATTGGAAGTATTATATTTTTAATATTTTTCCTAAATTTCGAGATAATAAATAAATTTTTATATAATTTACCCTTAATGAAATATACGAGACATTTAAATATAGCATTAGTTCTTGCAAAACCTCTTTTATTTTTGTTCGTAGCAATTTTAATTATCGATAATTTAAACTTTAAAAGAAATAATCAAAATTATTTTAATATTATAAATAAAGTTAACTTTTTAAAAATAAAAAAAATTTATATATTTTATTTTATATGTGCTTGTTTTTATTTGCCTAACTTTTACCAAATTTATAATTTAAAACAATTAGATGATGATAAAATTTATGCTGATTTCTATAAAAGGGATCTTTATAAAAACGTTAATAACAAAAATAAGTGTTTAGAGAAATATGATGAAAAATATAAAATATTAAATTTTCCAACTAAAACTGAGTGGAATTATGTTGGAGCCACTATTTATTTAATAACAGAAGATGTGCCTTGCACAAATGTAAGAAGACAGGAATATAAAAATAAATTTCTTAAATTGAAATCAGATAATCTAAATTTTATTGATCATGATATAATGAACAATGTTTTTAAAATAGAAAGCACAAACCTTTCAAATGAAGATTTAAATTTACTAAGGCTTTCTTATAGTGAAAAATGGGAATTTATAGATAAAGATCTAAAAGAAAAAATTAAGATTGAAAATCATAATGGCTTTTTATCGTTAAAACTTAAAGCATCTCTCAATAAGGATATTGTTTATTTAAAATATGAGGATAAAAAATTGTTAAATTATATATACTTTCTAAATTTGAGCGGATTTTTAATTATAACTCTTTTTGCTTACTTGTTAATAAGGCTGTATATCAAAAAAAAATAAAGTTTACTTGCTGCAATTTATATTAAAAAAATATCCTTTTATGTTGAAAAATTATAAATAATATTTGTTATGTTTTAATTAAAGTATAAATTTTCATTTATTTGATTACGAGCCTTATGCAAATAAACTTAAAAATCCAATTATTCAATTAATAGTAATTTTTAACATATTTAACAAAATTATCCTTAAATCTATCATACTGATGAACAACCGAATAAATTAAACCTTTATTATTTTTTAACCTGTAAAATTTGTCAAATAAAAAATCTTTCATGTGAGCAACTGTTGCTATGTAACTATATTTATTTATAAAGATTTTTTGTTTTTTAAATATTTTCGAATAAACAATATCATGACACGCTGGTTGATCTAATCCATATCTTATTTTTCTAATTAGCATATATTCCACAATTGAAAATTTCATTCTTAATTTCTTCACTCGTTGCGCCATTAATTTAAAATATTTTATCATAAAATTTGTTCTACCTATTACAGTGCCAGAACAAATTATGTATCTATTTTTAAATTTCTCATATTTTTTATTTCCTAAACAAGACTTAATCCATAAAGAATTTATTTTACAATTCTTTATTATTTCCTCTTCCTCAAAAAAATTTATATTTTGAATAATATTTTTAAAGGGATTAGTTTGAAAAAAAACGTCCCTGACATCAGTAAAGAATACATTTTTATAATTATTTCGATTTTTTTTTAAAAAATTAAAAAAATAAATATATCGATATCTAAACTCATATGGTCTTAAGTTGCAATGAATTAATTTAATTTTATAAATATCAAATTTTTTTTTAATAAATCTATTTAAATTATTAACTAAAAAATATATTTCACAATTAGAATGAGCTCTTATACTTTTTACAAATATTTTAACTTTTTCCCAATCATAATCAATTGCCGTACCTAATATTAGGTTTTTTTTCATATTTTATAATTTATTTTTAAGCACATTAACAATCTTATGAATATAATTATTACTTACTGCTTCGTAAGTTGGAAAAAAAACTAATCTATTTACGTAATCGTCAAGATTTTTAAGATCTTTTAATTTAAATTTTTTAAATACCTCTAAATTAGCGCAATTTCTATAATAATAAGGAGAAAGATCAATATTATTTTTAATTATTTTTTTTACAAACTCGCTTTTGTTTTTGACTAAAATAGGAAAATTTATGCATGAGTCTTCTTTTAAATTTACTTTAAAAGAATGAATGTTTCTAAAATTTTTAATTAAACCAAAATATTTATTATAATTATTTCTTCTTCTTTTTAACTTTTCTGGCATCAATTTAAATTGTCTAAATACATCTTTTAGTAACCCATCATTTGGCCTAGTTAAAAATATATTTGGCAGGTATTTCCTAAGAATAGGACCAGGATCATTTTTAGTTAAATTTTTTAAAAACTTTATATCAAATAATTCTCCAAATTTTATTATTCTAAAAACAAATAAATTAAATATTAAAGGATTCATTAAAAATTTAAATTTCAAGGCTTTTAAAATTAACGATAAATATCTATTTTTATTCTGAAAATTTAGATATCTAAATTCAGCAAAGTCTTTTTTATATTTGAACCTAAGAAAACCCATTGAGTAAGTTGATACAGTCTTTAATAAGCCAAAACTATAAACAGCATAATCGCCATGATACCCAACTTGTTTTTTTTTTATGGTTGCTCCAATTACAAGAGCACAATCTTCAATTAATTTAACTTTTTTTTGAGAACAAAATTTTGCAATCTTGTCAATGTCTGGGCAATTGTCATGATAATGAGTAACAATGCAACAGGCAATATTTTTTTTAAAATTTTTTTTAACTTCCTTAAATGAAATGTGTGGAGAGTTTTTGTTTGAGTCTATAAAAATTGGTTGGCCACCAGCAAGTATTATCATATTTATAACATCAAATATCGTAAAAGGGCATATAAGAACTTTTTTTTTTTCAACACTTATTGATTTTTTCACAGCATAATAAATTCCAATACGCGCATTAAAAATCGGTTTTAATAATTTAGATCCAAAATAATTTCTTAATTTATTATCTAAATTACTTTTATTGTCTAAATTTTTAAGTTTAAGGGAAAAAAAATTTAAATCATAAATTTTTTGTCTTGGTATAACAAATGACATAACTAAATAAATTATTAATTTTTTTAAATATCGAATATTGTATTTTTTGTAAAGTTAAGCCAGATAAAATCTGTTAAACCCTTATAGCTTAACTTATATTTTCTTTTTTTTAAGTGTTGTAAAAATTTTTTATCTAAGCCAACATATTTAAGATTTAAATTTTTTTTAAATCTGAAATTTGAATTAATCATATCTATTAGTTTTATTATATTTTCGCAATTTAATTTCCAAGATATGATTGTATTTTCAAAAAATTTTAAATTATTAATTTTATAGTTCACTGATTTAAGTAAAATATCACCTTTATCAATTTCAGTATCTATTTTTAAGATTGCAGTTTTAAGATTAACATCATTGCTAATCATCATTCGATGATGGCAAAACAGCCCTCTATACTTTTCTGGATCTGCATCGTGGATATTTAATATAATTAATTTTTTATTTGCTACTTTTATTATATTTGGAGTGGCAAAAATAAAAATTTTGTTAAATGTATTTATTCTATTAATTTTACAAAAATTTGTAGGTTCTATTGCATAGTTATATTTATAAACTTTTATTTTGTTTTTTTTTGCTACATCAGAAAGTTTATTAAACCACAGAGAAGCTACTATTGGGAAAAGTAAATAATTTACTAAATAATAAATTTTTAACTCTAACGGCAACATTTTAAAGTAATTAAATATAAATTTATATTTAACTTTCAAATTATATAAGCTGGGAACCTCAACGATACAACTTATGTCTTTAGATCTTTGAGTAAGCACTTTTGAATAAATAATCTTTGATCTTAAATCATTGTTATAGAAAATTATAATTTTTTTATTAATCACTTATGCTCTCTATGCTGTAATATAATTTTTTGTTATATTATTAATTAAAAAAAATATCTAAATATATTAAATTTTTTTTTTATCCGCTTAAATAAACTTTATTTAATATTCTTAAAAATTTATTTCTTCTTAAGAATAGCACAATAACCTGCTAGAAAAAACGATGGTAAAAGTGCAAATATTTTATCTAAAATTACTCAAGGCCAAAATATAACCTTCTTTATTTTTTTATTTAACCTAAAAATCATACTATTATTAATTAAGAACCATCCAATGCCACCATAATAAAATTTTTTAACTTCGAGAAAGTGTTTGCTAGTAAGCTTCGTAATAACTCGAAAACTAAAAGCTGCTTCTTGAGTTGGTTCAAATAAGGGATCTATTTTATACCAAAGTTTTCGAATAGGATTTAATATATACTCTGAATTGGGCTCAACAAAAATAAAGTACCCCCCCCTTTTTTTTATCATCTTGGATATATTTTTCATAGAAATTTCTAAACTATGCACTACATGATGAAGGAGACCGTAGCTAATAACTAGATCAAATTTTTTTTTTAGATATTTTTTTCTGATGTCCAATACAGATTTTTGAAAGGGGTAATATTTTAAATTATTTTTGGAAATGTCTGCGCCAAACAACCTAATTTGAGGATATATTTTTTTTAAATAAATAGATACTTGACTGGATCCACAGCCTAAATCCAAAACATTTAAATTATTTAAATTTAAATTATTAAATAATTTTTTGTTAATTATTTCATCCCTATATTTTTCGATCAATATGTCGCCGTAATGATTTTGGTATTCTTTTGCAATCCTGTTAAAATGGCGCCTCTGTTCACTTTGCATTTTTATCCAATTAAGTTTTTTTAAAATTTAATTATGAATATTATACAAAAATCAATATATGCAGAGTTATACGCTGTCAAAAATAAAATAGTTTGTATCAAAAATTGAATCTAACATTGTAACTTGTATCAAAAAAAAATTTTCAGTGCATAAATCAAGCCAATTGAGCTATTAGTAACGGTAAGCTTAACGTGTTACCACGCTTCCACACCCGTCCTATCAACGTCGTAGTCTACGACGGCTCTATAGGAAGAACTAGTTTTGAG
>Ga0247843_1002219_pt1 | contig 36194 bp, 30 predicted proteins | sample LaCruzMarch2017__FD_192420 | JGI IMG/M metagenome (GOLD analysis project Ga0247843, IMG submission 192420) | Freshwater microbial communities from meromictic Lake La Cruz, Castile-La Mancha, Spain - LaCruzMarch2017_8m | ecosystem: Environmental > Aquatic > Freshwater > Lake | place: Spain... | reverse complement strand
GCCAGACCGCCACGGTTCTGGTGGAGGTGACCTTCACGACAGACCTCGCTGGCGGCGAGTTCTCGATCTCGCATCCCGGGATGGAAACGCACCGGTTCGATGTCGCGCCGCGAAAGGCGACCGGGTCGAAGCCCGAGTCCGGTGAGCGCAACATCGCTCCGACGGACCTCACCCGCGTGGAGACGTTGAAGTGTCGCGTGCGCTTCGCGCGCGAGACCGACGCACCGCAGCCGTTCGCGATCACGGCGGTGACCAACTGCGACGCCGAGGCCAACACCGAGCACACGCTGCGGGTGTATGCCGACCTGCAGAGCGCCACGGCGTCGATGGTGCTCGTCCGCGCGGCGACCGCGTCCACCGGGCCGAGTGTTCTCAATGTGGCGAAGGGCGGCAGCACGGGCCCGACGTCGGGACATCAGAACACCGCGCAGGCCTTCACGCGCTTCTACGCGCAGTTCTTCTTCAAGGACCCGGAGGGCGTCGAGCGCACTTTTCCGAACGGCATGCCGGTGAAGGTCCTGCTCGGCTCGCACCCGATGAACGCGATCGACGCGACCCTCGGCGCGGACGGCAAGCTCGCGGTGGAGATGATCGGCGCCTCGGACGTCATCGCGCACAAGGTGCTGCGCCTTCGGTTCGGCGCGCCGGACGACAACAACTTCATCGTCTGCGAGGCGCCGGATGGCACGGCCGCGCAGACCATAGGCCCGGCCCCCACGCCGGTGGATCCTGCCGGAAACTACGACAAGCGCTTCTTCCGGCTCCCCGCCGCGTGGTCGATGCGCCAGGCCGACTGGACGGTCACCGGCGACGACGGGCGGTGGAAGTCGGACGCGCACTTCGAGATGACGAAGAACAGCCTCGCCGCGAGCCTCGGCACCGCCGAGGCGCCGGTGAAGGCGGTGCTCGACCCGCACTGGCAATACCTGAAGCTTGAGTACTTCGATCGCCACTTTGGGCACAGCGATCACGGCGATGCCACGAAGACCGTAGCCCCGCTTTTGATCGTGGGTGAACGCGTCAAGCCGCTGGTCGTGGGCACCTACGATGAAGACACGAAGAGCAACTGGTGGCTGAAGGAGGGCGAGGCGATCATCCAGTGCGTGCCCTGGATCGTGCAGCGCGGCATCGCCGGCACCGCCGATGCGCGCCCGACTTCGGACACGCTGCTGCGGTTCACGACCGCGGCCCGCACCTGCATGGAGTCGATCTCGGCGACCGTGCGCAATCGCGTGGTGGCGACTGAAGAGCAGCTGAAGCCCGGACCCGAGCGGCTCAAGTTCTATGACCTCCCCACGGAGTGGCAGTCGCGGAACTACTACGCGAAGCTCTCCGACACCGCCGGGGAGTTCGGCTGGTATGAAGACATCGCGAGCAAGCCGACCACCAAGGCGAAGCCGCTGGTGTTCTCCCTTGATGACATCGTGCTGACCAACGCGGCGGGCCAGCGCCTCGCGACGTGGACGCACGCCGACCGGCTGTCCCTCTTCGTCAACACCTTCGACGACACCATTGGCGGCGCCTCGAAGGAGGGGATCTACAAGCCCGACGCGGGCGCGAAGCTACCCTGGTTCACCACGACGCCTGCGTCCGGGGCCCCGGAGGAGAACGAGAACTACGTCATCGATCGGCCGGGCTGGGTGCGCATGATCGCGGCGCAGGGCAACCTCTTCGATGTCTTCGACCGGCGTACCGTGGTCGGCGCGCCCGCCAAACCCGACTACGACGTGATCGGTGCGCGCGCGGCGGTGTGCTGGGTCGACACGATGGCGCGCATCGGCAACGCGGAGGTCTGGGAGCCGCTCCCGACCGACGCGAGGTTCATCCGACGCGCCGCGGACGACGTCATCAAGCCGACGCGAACCTTCAAGAACAACCCGCCGGTGCGCGTCGACCAGGCGTTCATGTCGGTGCAGCCGTACTACTCGCAGGACTACGTCGCGCGCTTCGGCAAGTACCTCGACGCCGGGTCTACCGGGGGCATCGGCCGCTTCGACATGGCGCTGCTGCGTTGCTGCACCGCCGCGATCGCGGACGGGAAGCCGACCGAGCAGGCGATCAACGTCTGGTTCCATCGCGTGTGCTTCGACGCCACCCTCGGGCCCGCGACGGGCGACATCGCGGACTACCAGGTCGCCTTCGTGCGCAACATCCTCGACCGCTTCAACGGCCTCGACGCGAAGAACAGCCAGGGGCGCCCGGTGCTTCTGCCGAGGGATGCGAGCAAGCCGATCAGGGTGACCCAGCTGACCTGCATGCAGGTCACGCCGGAGCCGGTGGCGCACTACAAGATCAAGCTCACCGACTCGTCGAAGGGAGCCCGTGACTGGCGCTCTGGGGGCGGCACCGGCGAGACGGGCAACGCCGCGCCGCAGGACTCGGGCAACACCAACGGCTTCGTGAACGCGCATGAGCACGGGCACCAGAGCGCCTTGCCCGACGAGTACAACGAGCGCTGGAGCGCGGCGTCGTACGGGCAGCCGAGCTTCTACTCGACGCTCCCAGGTGATCCCTACGAGATGGACGGGCGGACCATCGAGTTCCAGGAGAACGACTCGCCGTTGATGAACGGCAACCACGCGCTGCACAACCGGTACTTCTGGCAGTCCGCGGAGTGGGTTCGACTCGCGGCGACCACGGCGTTCAAGGTGAAGCTCGGCGGCACCTACGAGGACTACTGGCTGCCGCCGCATCCGACGGCCAGGGAGACGACGCGGCACTACGCGTTCTGGCCGCTGAGCCCGGCGAAGAACGACATCGCGATCGCGGCCCGCGCCCCGCTCACGGTCAACCGCGGCAAGGTCGACATGTACCTCTACGCGATCGGCGCCGACGCGTTCGCGAAGAAGTCGCTGCCGGCGAAGGAAGATCCGCCGGGCACCGAGCCCTACGACGGGATCCTGATGGTGACCGTGCGCGTGAAGGTGAGCGCCTGGGGCGTGAAGCGCGAGAGCGAGTCGGACCTGAAGAAGGTCGCGCACGCGCTCGCGCGGGTCGGGCGTCGACTCGACGCACCGAAGCCGCGCAAGCTCAACCACACATGGGTGATCAAGGGCGCGCACGCCCGCGGGACGAAGCAGGAGTGGATCTTCAACCGCTGCCTCGTGCACTTCTCGCCGAGGCTGGTGATCTCCGGCGTGACCGAGCTCGACACCCTCGCCACCGTCGAGGGGAAGTTGGGGACGTTCAAGTCCGAGTCGATCTGGACGGGGTGGAAGCAAAAGCTCATCGACTACCACGCGATCGACTGGGAGGACTCCAACAAGCTGACGCGGCTCGACGCCGTCATCGGCCCGCTGGCGGAGCCCACGATCGTGCTGCGCGGAGGATGGAGCAGCGCGCACCCGTCGCTGAGCGGTGTCGCGAGCGCCGTCTCGACCTACGAGAGCAAGCCGGCCACGCCCGTGCGCGATCGCTACAACGCCGCGGACGCGGCGAGGACCGCCACGGTGAACTGGCTCAACGACGTGGCCAACAATGGGAACCCCGACCGGCCCGGAGTCTACGCGCTCTACCAGCGGGCCGAAGCCGCGAAGAAGGCGCTCGGGGCGCTCCATTATCTCCGCGACGTCGAGGAGAAGGCCGCCGCGCTGAAGAAGCGAAACGCGACGCAGGAGGAGACGGTGACGAAGGTCACCACCGCACACGCGCCGCACTTCACCGTGGTGTGCAAGCCGGGCACGCCGGCGAAGGCCGAGTGGGACCCGTTGCCCGTCGAGGGTGACCTCCCCGCCGTCGACGCGTGGGTGAACCTGGTCCCGGCACCGACGCGCACCGGGGCGGTCTTCGAGCGCTTGAAGGGCCTGCTGACCAGCTACAAGTCGAAGGACGCCCTCGACCTCGCCGGGCGCATCAAGGCGCTCACGGACATGATCGGCCCCGCGGTGATCGAGCCGGAGGCGAGTCCGAGGGGCGCCTGGACGGACGCCGGAAAGGACTCCCTGCGGGAGATCGACGAGCAGCTCACACTCTTCGAGTCGGCGGCGCCGGAGGACTGCGCTGCGCGTCACGACAGCTGTTACTGCGCGCATGCCATTGCGATCCTCTGCGACGAGCTCGAGCTGACCGACAGCGTCGACAAGGCCGCGGCGGACGCGCTGCTCAGCCGCCTCGAGGAGACGATGCGGCAGATCGCCTTCCGACGGGAACTGCGCGCGCTCGAGGCGCACGCCGCGCTCTTCAAGGCGCACCTGGACCGATGGGTCGCGAGCACCACCGTCACGCTGACCGCGGACACGCCCGACGGCTACGAGGAGATGATGCTCCAGGCGATCCCGTCGATGCTCGGCGCCTACAAGGCCGCGTCGAAGTTCGCCGAGGAGGACATCCGGGCCATCGCGCAGCACGTGGGCCTCGACGGCCTGCGGGTCGAAGACATGACCGAATCCGGGCCGCCAGAACTTCCGTGACCGAGGCCGCACCATGACCACGCTCTCCCGCATCGCGTTCATGAAGCCCACGGAGGTGAGCGAGGTTGAGCCCCGACGCATGCGCGCGGCCAGCCTGCCCGAGCGATTCGACGTCGCGCCGCCACGGCCCGGGGCCTCCGGGGCGATCCAGCCCTTCGCCGACGGGCGACAGAACAGTCGGCTCGACGCCGCGTTGAGCGACCCCTTCGCGGTGACCTGGTCGCCGCGCTTCGTCACGCCGCTGCGCCCGGACTCGCGCCCGCACAGCGTCTTGCAGCACCGCGATGCGCTGCTCGTGCAGGCCCCCGTGTGGCAGCTGTTCGGCCTCGACGGCCGCCCCCGGCGCGCGGGCAAGAGCGGCTCGAGCCCGCTCGTCATCTCGGCCGAGGAGCGCTCGTTCCTGTGGGTCAACGGCGACGGTTGCCTGCTCGCCGCGCCGCTCGACACCGGGCGCACGCGGTGGTCCCTCGGGCTCCACCTCGCCGACGGCGCGCGGTACTCCTTCGTCGGCGTGCGCGGGCGTCGCGTGGTGGTGGTGGGCGGCGAGGTCGCGGGCAACCCGGAGGCGGAGGAGCCACACCCGACGTCGCTGGCCCTGGAGGTGTTCGAGCTGCCGGACCCCATCGACGCCTCGGACGAGGGCATCTTGCGCAACGCGCGCTCGCCCGGCGCGCTCGAGACGCCGTGCACGGGTGACGTGTTCGCCGCGATGGACGACGCGCGCATCGTCATCGCGTGGCGCGACCACGTGCTGACCACCGGATACGACCTCGCCATCAAGCAATTCGTCGCGGGGACCTTCGAGCCGCGCGCGGTCTCCCTCGGCGAGTTCGGGCGCACCTACCTCATCGTCCGCACCGCCTACGGACCGCGGCTGTGGATGCTCAACGACGAGGGCGAGCAGGTCTTCGATGCGCGCCTTCCCGAGGACGCCAGCGACACCCTCGTGCCGCCCATCGTCACCGGCGACCACCGGGTGTTCGTGGTCACGGACACCCGCATCGTCGCGTTCAGCCCGATGGGCGATCACCTCTGGGAATTCGTCCCGCCGCACGGCCGTCCCCGCGCGGTGGCCACCGCCGAGGGCTGGCTGCTCGTCGCCGTGGATGACGCGATCGGCGTGCTCGACGCACAGGGCCGCTCGGCGTCGTTCTTCCGCCTGCCCGGCGAGGTGTTCCGCACCGCGCCGGTGGTCACCCCGGCGGGCGAGGTCATCGCCGCCACCGAGCGCTCGCTCGTCTGCATCGGCCCGACCTTCGAGGCGGTCGACCGCACCCTCGTGCGCTGAGGCCACTCCGCGACGCTACGGCTTTGTCGGCTCGTCCTCGCGGCTGTTGCGCAGATAGTCCCCCAGCCAGTGCAGGCGCTTCTCGACGCGTACCTCACTCTGCCCCAACACGCCGCGGTCGTTGCGGAAGATCAGGATCTGCTCCGGCTCCTGGCCCTCCGTCACGAAGAGCTCGATGGGCCCGAACACCTGCCCCAGCTCCGCCGACGTGCAGGTGGGGAGGTACACCCGCAACACCCGCGGGTCGTAGAAGCGGAACAGCAGGCGCTGGCCGCGCTCGGTCTGCACCCGCAGCAGCCGCCGGAGCTGCCGGTGCAGCGCGGGCATCGGCGCGGACCCGCGGAGGAACACCCCCCACGAGTCGCCCCAGGCGCGCTCGAGGAGGACGCGGGTCTCCGGCGCGCCGCGGGTCAGGGGAACGAGGTAGGGCGCGACCCGCGCGATCGCCGGGTCGAGGGTGCCGATGTAGAGGCACCTCGCGGCGCGGTGCGACGCCGCGATGAGGGCTTGCACCTCCGGGCTGCGCGCGCCGTCGAGGAGCGCGTACGTGTGCTCGTCGTCGCCTCGCGGCCAGAGACGTTGGGTCAGCTGCTCGATGGGTACGTTGGCCATGGGGCTCCGAAGCGCTCCGTTTCACCCGCGCCTCAGGCCCTAAGCCTCGGCGAACTCCTGCCGACGGGCGCGCTCACACTCTTCGCAGAAGGGAGTGCCGTCGCGCGCCGCGCTCTCCAGCGCCTCGACCTGCTGCGCGACCAGGTCCGTCGCGCCGGGCGCGGTCACGTCGGGCTCGAGGAACGCCGCCTCCTCGTCTCGCCCGAGCCACCGGATCGTGCACTGACCCGGGTTGAGCCCGTCGAAGTACGCGAGGCCCATCGCGTCGAGCGCCCCCTCGCGCACGGTGCCGTCCGGCAGCTTGATCCAGTACCGCTCGAACGCCACGGGCTGCCCCACCATGTCGAGCAGCTCGATCTCCACCCACGTGCTCTCCACGGACGAAGGCGCGCCGGAGACACCCTCCGACGCCTCCTGCAACGCGCCCTGTCCGGGGCCTCGGCCCTCCATCGTCGCGTCGCCGTCCCGGTTGGGCCACCGGATCTCCGCCTCCCCGGGGTCGAGGTTGTCGAAGTACGCGCGCCCGTGCTGGTCGAGCGCTCCCTCGCGCACGGTGCCGTCCGGCAGCTTGATCCAGTAGGCCTCGCCGGGCACCGGGTTGCCGTCCATGTCGAGGAGCTCGAGCTCGATCCACGTCTTCCGCAGCAGGTCGCCGTGCGCGATGACGTCGTCGCCGTCCTCCGCGCCGTCGCCGCCGCGCGTCGCCCGGTGCAGCCGCTCGACCCGCCACCCCACGAGCAGGCCGCGCAGCAGCGCCGCGACCACCACCCGGCGCGGATCGTCTCCGCGCACGCCGAGGCGCACCGCGTGCCGCGCCAGCACGTAGCGCGCGGCGTCGATCAGAGCCCCCGCCGCGACGCTCCATCCCGCGGGGCCGCCCAGCTTCGAGACCAGCCACGCGGCCTCCCTCGCATCGAGCCGCGCGGCGTCGACGTGGCGCGGGTCACCCGGGGTGGCGAGCACGAGGCTGAACGAGTCCCCGATGATCCTCCAGGGAGGTGTCTGCATGGCGCGATTTATCGCACCACCGCGCGCCCGGTGGTGTCAACGCGATGTGCCGTCAGCGATCCGATGAGCGCGCGGCAGGCCGGAGGAGCGCGAGCCTCGACGGGCTGCGCACCCGCACGACGAGGCCGTCGGTGCTCGAGGCGATCGCCGTGGTTCTACGGCGATGGCGGTTGCGCCCGGCCTGAGGCGCTTCGCCTGGGCGCCCCTCTCGTGAAATTTCCCTTGTTTCCAGGGAGCCGCGGGTCATGACCCCCGCCTCGGCGACGAGGAAGCCCGACGCGGCTTTGCTGATCGTCCCTCGCCTGTGGCAAGAGCACCCGCGCCGATGATCCCTCGCTACACCCCCGCCGCGTTCTCGGCGCTCTGGTCCCCGGAGCGCCGCTTCCAGACATGGCTCGACGTCGAGCTCGCCGCGTGCGCCTCGATGGAGGTCGAGGGCCTCGTGCCCGCCGGCACCGCCCAGCGCATCCGCGCGCTCCCGCTCGCGCTCGACCCCGCGCGCATCGACGAGATCGAGCGCACCACGCGCCACGACGTCATCGCGTTCCTCACGCACGTGGAGGAGCTGGCCGGCGAGCCCGCGCGCTGGCTCCACCGGGGCATGACCTCGAGCGACGTCCTCGACACCTCCTTCGCGATGCTCCTCCGGGACGCCGCCACGATGTGCCTCGACCGCCTGGAGCCGCTGCTCGCGGCGCTGCGCGATCAGGTCGAGGCCCACCGCCGCACCCCGATGATCGGCCGCTCGCACGGCATCCACGCCGAGCCCATCACCTTCGGCCTCGCGCTCGCGGGCCACCTCGCAGAGCTCACCCGCGCCCGCGCCCGGCTGCGCGCCGCCCGCGACGAGGTCGCCGTCGGCAGCCTCTCCGGGGCGGTGGGCACCTACGCCCACCTGTCGCCTGCCTTCGAGCAGCGTGCGCTCGCGGCGCTCGGCCTCGGCGTCGAGACCGTCGCCACGCAGGTGATCCCCCGCGACCGCCACGCGGCGTACTTCTCGGCCTTCGCGGTGGTGGCCGGGGCCATCGAGCGCTTCGCGGTGCAGGTGCGCCACTGGCAGCGCTCCGAGCTGATGGAGGCCGAGGAGGCCTTCGCGGTCGGGCAGAAGGGCTCCTCGGCGATGCCCCACAAGCGCAACCCCATCCTGTCCGAGAACCTCTGCGGCCTGGCGCGGATGATGCGCGCCTACGCCGGCGCGGCGCTCGAGAACACCGCCCTCTGGCACGAGCGCGACATCTCGCACTCCTCCGCCGAGCGCATGCTCGCGCCCGACGCGACCACCACCCTCGGCTTCATGCTGGAGCGCGCGACCACGCTCGTGAAGGGCCTGGTGGTGTACCCCGCCAACCTCCAGGAGAACCTCGACCTCGCGCGGGGCCTCTGGGCCAGCGAGGCGGTGCTCCTCGCCCTGGTCGCGGCGGGCACCGGCCGGCAGGAGGGTTACGTGATGGTGCAGCGCAACGCGATGCGGGCTTGGAAGGGCGATGGGGATTTCCGCGCGCTGCTGGGGGAAGATGCCGACGTGAGCGCCCGACTGCCCGCCGCCACCCTCGACGCGTGCTTCGACCTCGCGCACGCGCTCCGTCACGTCGACGCGGTGATCTCCCGCGCCGTGGAGGCCTCCCGATGATCGACGACGCCACGCTCCGCGCCGCGCTGGCGCACCCGCTCGAGTCGGTCTCGCTGCCGCGCCTCGGGCGATTCTACGGCGGCAAGGTGCGCGACAACTGGTCGCTCCCCGACGGCCGCCGGGTGCTGGTCACCACCGACCGCATCAGCGCGTTCGACCGGGTGCTCGGCACCATCCCCCTCAAGGGTCAGGTGCTCTCGCAGCTGAGCGCGTTCTGGTTCGAGCGCACCGCCGACGTGGCGCCGCACCATCTCATCGCGTCGCCCGACCCCAACGTGGCGCTCGCCTGGGAGTGCGCTCCGCTGCCCGTCGAGGTCGTCGTGCGCTCGTACCTCACCGGGGTCACGAGCACCTCGGTGTGGACGGCGTACGCCCGCGGCGAGCGGAGCTTCTGCGGTCACCCGCTGCCCGACGGGCTGCGCAAGAACGACCCGCTGCCCCGCGCCATCGTCACGCCGAGCACCAAGGCGCCGAAGGGCGGGCACGACGTGTCGGTGTCGGCGGACGAGCTGGTGCGCGACGGGGTGATCTCCGCGGCGGACATGGCGCAGGTCTCGGCGATGGCGCTCGCGCTCTTCGCGCGGGGCCAGGAGTGGTGCGCGCAGCGGGGGCTCATCCTGGTCGACACGAAGTACGAGTTCGGCCGGATGCCGGCCGAGCGGGGCGGCGGCATCGTGGTGATCGACGAGGTGCACACGCCGGACTCGTCGCGCTTCTGGTTCGCGGAGAGCTACGTCGAGCGGCACGCCCGCTCCGAGGAGCCCGAGAGCTTCGACAAGGAGTACGTGCGGCGCTGGCTGGCGGCGCAGGGCTTCACCGGCGACGGTGAGATTCCCCCGTTGACCGACGAGGTGCGGCTGGAGGCCGCGCGGCGCTACGTCGAGGCCTTCGAGCGGATCACGGGGCGGCCCTTCGTGGCTGACCTCCGGCCCCCGCAGGCGCGCATCGAGGCGGCGCTCGCGGCCGTCGGGCTGTAGAAGGAGAACCATGACGATGAGAGCCAGGGTGACGGTGACGCTGAAGCGCGAGGTGCTCGACCCGCAGGGCGAGGCGATCCGCCGTGGGTTCGACGCGCTGGGGTTGCAGGGCGTGCGCGAGGTGCGGGTGGGCAAGGTCATCGAGGTGGAGCTCGACGACGCGGTGGCCGACGCGCCGCGGCTGCTGCGCGAGGCGGCGGACAAGCTGCTCGCCAACCCGGTGATGGAAGATTTCGCGGTGGAGTTCATCGGGCCGGAGGGGACGACGACGACGTGAGGGCCCGCGCGCTCTTCCTCGCGCTCGGGACGCTGGCGCTCGCGGGCTGCGGCGACGACCCGGCGCCCGAGGACGTCCCGCGCTTCGACGCCCGCGACGCGGTCGTCGAGGAGACGCTCGATGTGCCGTTGTCGGAGGTGTCGGGGCGCTTCGACGTGGTTCCCTCGATCGACGTCACGCCGCTCGGCGACCTCGGGACGGCGTCCGACGCGGGCGCCCCGGCGGACGTCAGCCTGGCGTGTCAGGCGGTCTCGGAGGACTACGCCGCGGCGGTGCGCGACGCGCAGGCGTGCCGGGTGGACGGCGAGTGCGGCGCGCGGGTCTGCGAGACCCTCTGCTGCGCCTGCGAGGTCTTCGTCGACCGCGGCGCCGAGGCCTTCGCGCGGCTCGAGCTGCTCCGGGAGCGATGGGCCGCGCTGGGCTGCGCCACCATGGGTCGGTGCGTCGGCGGAGGCGGGTGCGGCGCGGCCGTTGCGGCGTCGTGCTCGGCCGAGGGTCGGTGTGTGACGGTGCGCGACCCGGCGCTCGATGGCGGCGTCGGTGACGGCGCGGTCGACGCGGCGCTGACGAGGGACGCCGGGCTCGACGGCGCGGCGCGCTGAGCGTCCCTCCCGTCCCGGAGGGGGCGAGGGCACCTGCCCGGGGGGGGGCGGCGATGTCTTGACTTGATGCGGTGGTTCCGTAGGGTCCCGCGCTCCCGGAGGCCCTGTAGAACCGATGCGTTATTCCAAGTCGTTCATTCCCACGCTGCGTGAAGACCCCGCCGAGGCGCGGAAGACCCCGTCTCACCGGCTGCTGCTGCGCGGCGGGTACATCCGTCAGGTGGGGGCTGGCATCTACGAGTTCCTGCCGCTCGGCCTGAAGGTGCTGCGCAAGGTCGAGGGCATCGTGCGGCAGGAGATGGACCGGGCCGGCGCCCAGGAGGTGATGCTCCCCGCGCTCGTCCCCGCCGAGCTCTTCAAGGAGACCGGCCGCTGGGACCTGTTCGGCTCCACGCTCTTCCGGCTCAAGGACCAGAAGCGCAACGACTACCACCTCGGCCCGACGCACGAGGAGGTGATCACCGACCTTGTGCGCGGGGTCGTGCGGTCGTATCGGCAGCTCCCGATCAACCTCTACCAGATCCAGTGGAAGTACCGCGACGAGGCCCGGCCGCGCGCGGGCCTTCTGCGCTGCCGCGAGTTCCTGATGAAGGACGCGTACAGCTTCGACGCCACCGAGGAGGGCGCGCTCGCGAGCTACCAGACCATGCGCGCGGCGTACGACCGGATCTTCCAGCGCGTGGGGGTGAAGTACCGCGTCGTCGCCGCCGACTCTGGCGCGATGGGCGGCAACACCAGCGCGGAGTTCCAGGTCCTCGCGGAGACGGGCGAGGACGCCATCGTGGTGTGCCCGTCGTGCGAGTACGCGGCCAACGTCGAGGCCGCGGTGGCGCAGCGCGGGCCAGCGTCGGCGGGCGAGGTCGCGGCCTCGGGCAAGCGCGAGTCGGACATCGCGACGCCCAACAAGAAGACCATCGAGGAGGTCGCGGAGTTCCTGAAGGTGCCCGCGACGCAGACCGTGAAGGCGGGCGTGTACCTCTTCGGTCAGGCCACCGGCTCGGTGCCGCGAATGGTGGTGGTGTTCGTGCGGGGCGATCGTCGCGTCAACGAGGTGGCGCTCAGCCGCGAGCTCACGGCGACCTGGCTGCGCCCCGCGGAAGACGAGGAACTCTCCGCCGCGGGGCTCCACGGCGGCTACATCGGGCCGCGCGATCTACCGGCCGGGGTCGAGCGGGTGCTCGTCGACCGCGAGGTCGTCGACGCGACGGAGATGGTCACCGGCGCCAACAAGGGCGGCTTCCACCGGCAGCACGTGGCGATGGCCGACGCCGTCGCGACGCTCGGCGAGCGCGCGAAGGCGGCGGACGTGCGCGCCGTGGGCAGCGGCGACCCGTGCCCCCAGTGCGGCGCCGGGCTGCAGGAGTACAAGGGCATCGAAGGGGGGCACATCTTCGTGCTGGGCACGCACTACACCGGGAAGATGGGCGCGAAGTTCCTCGATGAGAGCGGCGCCGAGAAGCTCATCGTGATGGGGTGCTACGGCATCGGCGTGTCGCGGCTGGTCGCGGCGACGGCGGAGCAGTGCCACGACGGCGACGGCCTCACGTGGCCGATGTCCATCGCCCCGTACCAGGTGATGCTCTCCGCACTGGTCACCACCCCGGAGGCCGTGGCTGCGGCTGACGGACTGTACGAAGCGCTGACCGCGCGCGGCGTCGAGGTTCTCTTCGATGACCGCGACGAGCGACCCGGGGTGAAGTTCAAGGACGCCGACCTGCTGGGCATCCCGCTGCGGGTGACCCTCGGCAAGAAGAGCCTGGAGCAGGGCAAGGTGGAGGTGAAAGCGCGCACCAGCAAGGACGTCGAGCTGGTCGACATCGTCACCGCCGCGGACGAGATCGCTGCGCGGGTGAAGGCTGCGCTGGGCTGAGGGAAGTGGTCGCTCCCGGGGGGGGGGGAGCGCCCAAGCGGGGGGAAGGGCTACAGCCGGCGCTGGAGGTCGTTGGCGCCGCCGCCCTCGGTGGCGCGGCGGTAGGTGAACGCGCCGCGGAGCACGACGCTGCGACCCTCGTTGGTGAGGATGTAGACATCGATGGGATGACCGCGGTCGGCCTCGCGCGCCTCCGGCGTCGTGAGGACGATGGTCTCGTCGTCGGCGATGCCCACGTTCTGCGCCGCCTTCGGCCCGAGGCGAACCTCGAGGCCACCGAGCGCGCGGAATCCATGGCCCCGGATGCGCACCTCCTCGCCGCCGCTCGGGCGCCCGGAGGCCGGGTTGATGCTCTGGAAGAACACGCCTTCCTTCTTGCAGCCCGTCGAAGCGGCTGCAGTCACGAGCAGCGAAGCCATCAGCACAGTGCGCAGCGCACGAACCATCGTTGAAACGCCTCCTCAGCTTGAACGCCGCGGACGCTAGTCGAGGGGCGTTGACAGGGTCAAGCCTCGATGGCGCCACGGGTGTATTCGCGCGAACACACTGTGCCGTCGAGCCAATGAATCGATGGCTCACGAGACTCCCATGACAGGCCCAGCGAACCACGTGCGCGGCGCGGATGTCGCGACGCTTTCGATGGGACGGGCTCTTGTGCGGCGTGGCATGTTCACTGCAATCTGCGAGCGTTTGTGATCACAACCGTGTGGTCGGACGAAGTGAGGTAAGCGGCCGTGGCGAAGAACAAGGGCAAGCGCAACCGTTCCCAGCGCAACTCCGCGATGTCGACCACGCTCATCGGCCCGGGGCCAACCACCGGCGGCGCCGCCTCGGAAGCGGAGGATTCCGAGTCTGACGAGCGCGAGTCGATCGCCCCCGAGGGCCGGGGCTCCGCGGTGTCGATCGAGCCCACGCCGAGCAGTGACAACGTGATCCCCTTTCCGCGCGCGTCCATCGCCGTGGAAGGGCGCGATAACAAGTCCACCCTCATCGCGGGCACAGGTTCCTTCGCCACCCCGAAGGCGGCGCCTGCGGAGGCTGACGCGCCCGCAGCCGATTCGGCGGTGCGCCCGGTCGCCGGGGAGCATGAACGCACGACGCTCCCGCCCGAAGACGCGACCGGCGAACGCGCGAAGGTGCCCCCGCCGGAGGCCCCGGTCGCGGCGGCCGACAAGCCGGTGGCGAAGGCCGCCGAGAAGGCCGCGAAGGCCTCCGAGGACGAGACCCGGAAGACCCTCCGCGGCGAGGTGGTCGGCAAGAAGGACGAGCCCCGGCGGGGCCACAAGGATTCGCTCTCGACGCACCTGAGCGACGAGGCCAAGGCCTTCTTCTCCGAGGCCGCGGCGGTCGCTGCCTACAAGGAGACCCACGACACCTTCGAAGACCTCGCCCCGGCCTCCGAAGAGCACGCCCTCGAGGCCGCGCGTAGCAAGCGTGCGATGGCCATCACCGGCGCCCTCCTCGTGGGCGTCATCGCGGTGGTCGCGGGCTTCGGCATCTACTCCCGCACGAGCGTCCCGGAGACGGGGCTCGAGACCCGGCCCACCGCCGTCGAGCCCGTCGCGCCGGTTGCGGCCAACCCGACACCCGCGCCCGCGGCCGAGCCCACGCCGCCGCCCCCGGCCGAGCCCGCTCCGCCCACAGCGGTGGCGCCCCCGCCTGCCGCCGAGGCCACTCCACCTGCCGCCGAGCCGCCGCCCGCGGTCGCTGCTGTTGCCCCCGCCGTCGCTGCCGCGCCCACCCCGGCGCCAGCCCCTCCGGCGCCGCCTGCGCCCGTCGCCGCCCCGTCGGGGCAGACGCCGCAGCAACTCCTCGCCGCGGCGCGGTCGTTCCGCGGTCCCTTCGCGGGCAAGTTCGCGGCCTACAACGCCTACTTTGACGCCAGCCCCACCGACGACCGCACCATGGCGACCTACGCCATGAGCCTCGCGGAGTCGGCCCACCACGCCGAGGCCGAGTCGGTCGCCACCCGGGCCGTGACGGCGAACCCTCGCAGCGGTCAGGCGTGGTTCGTCCTCGCCTACGCGCGCTCGCAGCTCCGCAACCGTGCGGGCACCGCCGAGGCCCGCACCCGCTGCATCGCCCTCGGCGGCACCTGGGCTACCGAGTGCCGCGCGATCCGCTGATGCGCCGCGGCGAACCCCACCCCCACTGAGCGTCGCTCACGGCGTGCGCGGGTACCGGCGATTGCCCGGCGCCACCGCGACGCGGATGCCCTCGTTGCGACCGGCGCTGTCGCAGCGCCCGCTCACGAAGAGCCAGGTGCGCAGCGGGCCGTCGGACCACGCGGACGGCGCTCGCACCGCGGGGTCGGCGCGGCCGCTGAGCACCGCGGACTCGGCGCGCGCGAAGTGCACGCCGTCGAAGGATCCCGCGAGGCCTATGGCGCGCTCGAAGGCGCTGCCGCCGTCGATCCCGACCGGCGCGCTGCGAGCCGAGAAGAAGAGCCGATAGAGGGTTCGACCGGCGAGGCTGTCTTCGGCCCGGAGCGTCGGGTCGCCGACGGCGCCCGAGGCGTACCCGACGAGCCCGGCGTCGCGCGCGTCGGCTCCAGGGGCGACCAGCGCCTCGCGGCGGGGCGTGCGCTCGTCTGCGTCGAGCCGCCGCAAGGGCACGGTCAGCCCATCGGCCGTCGCGGCCCAGATGGCCCCCGCGCTCTCGTAGGCGACGATCACGCCGCCGTCGGGGCGCACGACGAGGGTCGGCGCGCGGAGGGGAGTGAGCTCGCCCGCGGCGGCGTCGGCGACGAGCAGCGGCCCGTCGGCGGAACGCCACGCCTGACCGTCGGTGCTGGTCGCGAGCCCGAGGCCCGCGGGGGTGTCGTAGAGCATCGCGAAGCCGTCGCGGGTGGTCGCGACATCGGGCGCCCCGACGCCTCCGCCGTGCCAGCCCAGCGAGGGGGCCAGGGCCTCCGCGGAGGCGGCCTCGACGCGTCGCCCGTCGACGACCACCGCCCGGTGGATGCTGCGCCGCGCGCCCTCGCGGCGGGTGAAGTAGAGCGCGACGCGGTGCACGTCGAGGCGGAGCGAGGCGGGGTCTTCGAGCGTGGCGGCCTGGTCGCGCAGGAGGCACGCGCCCTCCGGAAGCTCCTCGCTGTCGAGCAGCCGATAGGGACCGCTGCGGCCGGCGGGGAGCTCGCGGTCGCCGCCGCCTGGGGACGCGCCGGTGCCGCAGCCGAGGGCGAGGGCGAGGGCGGCGGAGAGGGCAGCGCGGGCGGTCATTCGAAGCCCACCGCGAGGGTGGTGCCGAGGTTGAGCACGGTGCCGGTGGCGAGGTAATCGCCGACCGGGTCGTTGGGGTCGGCCTTCACGATGGAGCGTGAATCGAGGAGCTGCATCGCCGCGTGGACGTCGAGGGAGACGGTCCCCGGGAGGGCGGCGCCGAGGCGGCGGAGGGTGATCCCCATGCCGAAGGCGGCGACGTGGCGCGAGGCGTCGATGAAGTTGGTGAGCCCCGGCTGCGCGGGCGCCGGCGAGGGGTCGAAGTGATACCCGAGGCGGAAGGCCAGGGTGTGGCGCCCGACGGGGGTCGTGAGCTCCATGCCGACGCGCGGCACGAAGGTATCGCGGAAGCGCATCGCCTCGCGCGCCGCGGGCTGCGGCACCGAGGGCTGGCGCAGCCCCGGGACGCTCGCGGGGATCGTCAGGTCGAGCGACACGTCGAGGGAGGCCGTGGGGTTCTCGTAGCGCGACCACTGCACCCACATGAGGTCGGCCATCACGCGGAGGTTCGGCGCCATGCGCCAGACCGCGCCGAGCACCACCTGCCGCGGCTGGAAGGCCGTGAGCACCCGGGAGCGAAGGCCGTACGACCCGGGGATGACCAGCGCCCGCGGGTCGTTGATGCCGCCGACGTAGATCTGCCCCTGGAGGTTGGCGTCGAGCTGCGTGTCGAGCCTGAACTCGTCGCGGAAGGCCGCGCCGACGGTGACGTTCGCCGGCAGGTCGACCTGCGCCCCGGCCTGGAGGTAGCGCACCGCCGTGAGGTCGGCGTCGACGCCGTGGGTGAGCGCGCTGTTGGCGGGCTGCGTGGCCGAGATGCGCCCGGAGATGTCGAAGCCGCCGCGCGTCGAGGCCATGAACACCAGGCCCGCGCCGAGGCGCAGCCAGCGCCATGGGGAGATCGCGAGGCTCGCGGCGATGTACAGACGCTGGAGCCGGACGGAGTAGAGCTCCCAGCGGGGCTGCGTCTGCGTGAGGGCGCGCACCTGCGAGAGCCGGTCGTCGGGGACGTGCACCGCGAGGCCGAAGGCGAAGGGCAGGCGGAAGATGCGCCCCGGGGCGACGAGGCCGCCGATGAAGCCGCGGGAGGCGTCGACGCGGTTGTCCCGGCCATCGGTGCTGAGCGAGGGCGAGGCATGGAGGTACCCGAGCTCGGCGCGGAAGGCCCGCAGCCGGGCGAGGCCTGCGGGGTTGTAATAGCCCGCGGACACGTCACCGACGTCGGCCGTGACGGCGCCGCCGAGGGAGGTCGAGCGCGAGAGGAAGCCGTACATGTCGAGCGGGTTGGCGCGCGCCGCCGAAGGGGCGAGGGCGAGGGCGAGGGCGAGGGCCGGGAGGGCGCGCATGGCTCAGAAGGTGACCGACGCGCTGGCGCCGACGTGGAGGAGGGCGCCGCCGTGGGACGCCGCGCCGGCGGCGGTGGTGGCCTCGCGCGGCGCGAGCCAGTGGGTCTGCGAGAAGACGTCGACGGTGTAGCGGGTGCCTGCCGCGGTGGCGCCGATGCTCAGGCCCGCGGCGAAGACGTGGCGGTCGTTGTCGAGGAGCGCGCGGGCGGCGGTGGCCACGGGCGCGGGCGTGGGTTCGTAGAAGTACCCGCCGCGCAGGGCGACGTGGGTACCGTCGTCCCAGGCCCAGCGGTGCTCCACCCCGAGGCGGGGGACGAGCGTGTCGCTGAACTCCGGCGGGGGTGGCGGTGGGCTGTTGTCGGTGGTCGCCGAGGAGGGACCCGGGTACGTGCTCCAGCGCTTGCCCGTGACGCCGAGCGCCGCCGTCCACCCGCCGCGCTGCCACGCGGCCTCGACCTGCACCTGCGCGGGGTCGTACTGCGCCACGCCGGAGATGTTGAAGACCGGGAGGTTGATGCCGAGGTCCCGCGCCTCGATGCTGACGAGAAAGGTCGCCACGAGCGCGCCCCGGAAGGTCGCGCCGACGCGCCACTCGCCGCGCTCCCACTGGGCGCCGAGCACGGGCGCGTAGGTCGCGGTGAGCTGGTTGTCGATGCGCGAGCTCGACCGACCCGACGCGTCGGCGGCGACGAGCACCGCGCCCGCGAGGCCCGCCATCGCCATCACGCCGCCGCCGACGCGGAAGCCCCCGGGCAGCGCGACCCCGATGCCGAGCTGGAGCGCCACGGTCTGCACCCGGTCGGGCAGGACGACGAACTGCGGCGTGGTGGCCCGCACGATGCGACCGCGCACGATGACGTTGGTGGGCGTGAAGAAGCCGAGGCCCACGGCGACGCGGTCGCGCAGCGCGCCGCCGAAGGGGATCGGGAGCCCGAGGCCGATCATGGTGGCCGAGCCGGTGTCAGCGCTGAAGGGCCTGCCCCCGAGGTCGAGCCAGAAGGCGGTGCCGGCGTAGCCGAGGGTGAGGGAGCGCTCGCGCAGCCGCGAGAGGCCCGCGGGGTTGGCGTGCACGGCCGAGAAGTCGTCGGCGTACGCGGCGCCGGTGCCGCCCATGGATACCGGGCGGGCGCCGTAGGCGAAGAGGTCTTGCGGCGAGGCCTCGGCGCGCGCGCCGGCGAGGCTGACCACGAAGGCGAGGGCGGGTCGCAGCGCGCGGGACACCGCGCGCACGCTACACCCGTCGCGGGGAGGGCGGGAATCTCTCCTTGCGCGGGGCGAAGCGTTGCCTTTAGCGTCGCGGCCCACGACATGAGCCGACGCGTCCTCGTCATCACGCCGACGTACAACGAGCGCGAGAACCTCCACGCCTTCCTCGACGCCCTCTTCGCCGTGGCCCCGCAGGTGGACGTGCTCGTGGTCGACGACCACTCGCCGGACGGCACCGGCGAGCTCGCCGACGAGGTCGCCGCCCGCGACCCGCGGGTCCGGGTGCGCCACCGCGCCGGCAAGCTGGGGCTCGGCACGGCCTACCTCGAGGGCTTCCAGTGGGCGCTCTCGGAGGGCTACGACGTGGTCTTCGAGATGGACACCGACCTCTCGCACGACCCGAGGTACGTGCCCGAGTTCATCCGCGCCATCGAGGCGGGCGCCGACGTGGTGGTCGGCTCGCGTAACATCCCCGGCGGCGGCGTCGAAGGCTGGGGGCCCGGGCGGCACCTCGTCTCGAAGGGCGGGAGCGTCTACGCGCGCACCATCCTCGGCCTCGATGTGCGCGACCTCACCTCGGGGTACAAGGCCTTCACCCGCGCCGCGCTCCAGCGCATCGACCTCGATGGGGTGAAGAGCAACGGGTATTCGTTCCAGATCGAGCTGACCTACCGCGCCGTGCTGCGGGGCCTGCGCGTGGCGGAGGTGCCGATCCTCTTCGTCGACCGGCGCGCCGGGGCCTCGAAGATGTCCCGGAAGATCTTCGCCGAGGCCGTGGTGATGGTCTGGAAGCTCCGCCTCGACGCGATGCGGGGGAGGATGTAGCCGTCGCGCGCGGTCCGTTAGAGGGTGATGGTCACCCGGATGGCGCCAGCGACGGCCTTGGCGCGGCCGCGCCCCAGCAGGATCTCGTAGTGGCTCACCGCGGCGTCTTCGCCGGCGGTGTCCTGCTTGACGTTCAAGAGGCGGAGGCCGGTCTCGCGGTGGATGCGCCGCACGACCGAGTCGATCGGCGTCTCGCCCTTCGGGAGCTGAACCCGCCCGCAGGTCATACCCTTCAACAGCTCGGCACCGCTGGTGACGACGAAGCGAGCGCCCATCAGAGCCTCACCCGCGGCCGCAGGGACCGCCCGGTAGCAAACCTACTCATCTGATGCCCATGCGCGCGTGCGCCGATCGTCCACTTCACGCTTCGTTCTCCTCGGTCGGAGAAGCACCCCTGCAGCTCTCATTCCACAATAGGATCCCCGTGAAAAAGCGGGTAGATCAGGAGGGTGGGGCGCGCGGTGCGGCATCGTCGTCCGCGCCTTGCGCGATATGTGTGCGCAGCGTTCGTACAGTGCCGACGGGTCAACCCACCGTAAGGGCTCAGAAGGTCAGCACAAACCGTCGCGAGCACCCCGAGACGAGGGAGGCCGCGCGAGACATACGCGGGGTATTTCGAGCGCGGCCGACCGCTGGATCGGGGGGCGCAGCAGGTTTGTGCGGACCTTCTCAGGGGAGGTTGGCGGGCGCCGGGTGTTCGCCCGGGTCGTCGTCGGGCACGAGGCCGACGCGGGGCGCCGGGATGGTGTCGCCGAACCAGCCGAAGAACTCCACGAGCTGGCGCTTTCGGGCGGCGGGGATGAAGTCGAAGTTGGTCCCGCGGTCGGTGATCTCCCAGAACTCGGGCGAGGTGACCGAGAGGATCTCGTCGCGGATGGACGCGAGCCGCGCGGGGCTCTCGTAGCGCATGTCGCGGAACACCTCGCGCGCGGAGGCCTCGTCCCGGTGCAGGAGGTACCAGGTGGCCAGCTTCACCTGCGCCTTGCGCACGCCCTTGAGGGAGGCCTCGCGGGTGCCGCCGTCGCCCTCCTTGTCGACCTGGAGGAAGATGTGCAGAAGCTCCTTCCGCTCCGGGGACTGGAGGTTGAACGCGATCTCGTTGAGGGTGCAGAGGTCGTACGCCGAGGTCTCGAGGATGAAGCCGAGGTCGGCGTTGAAGGCCAGCTGGCCGTAGTACTTGAAGTACCGCGCGATCTCGATGGCGAAGCGGCCCTCGTTACGGCGCAGCGCCGTGTCGGCCAGCAGGCGGTACTGGTGGAGGACGTTGTAGGCCGTGCGCACGTCGCGGCTGTTGACGGTGCTGCGCAGGTAGGTGTTGAAGAACTTGATGCAGAGCGAGACGACGCGGGGCTCGTTGCGCTCCATCGCGCTCTCGGCCAGCTCGCGGGTCTTGATGGCGACCACGTAGCAGAGCTCGCGGCTGCCCCCGAGCCCGCCCTGGTAGATGGTCTGGAACTGTCGCAGGAGCTTGAACTCGAACCAGTCGCGCTCGCGCCCGACGGACTCGAGCACCTCCGGGGACATGGAGACGAAATCGGGGTTCTGCGCGACGGCGTCGGTGATGACGAACCAGTCGAGGGGGAGGGCGCCCTTCACGGCGAGGTAATCCTGGCCGAGGTCGCCGAGGGCGGTGACGCTCGCGATGGCGATGGCGCCGTCGTGGTTGGCCATGGCGTTGAGCACCACGTCCGAGAGCTGCTCGGCGCCGTCCGCGGCGCCCTGCTGGATGACCTCCGCGCTGCGCCGCGCGGTGGTGATCGTGGCGGGCGCCTCGCGGATGATGGAGAGCGTCTCCGCGCGGATGCGCTCGACGATGTTGAGGGGGTTGAGGAAGTCGAAGACGAAGGCGAAATAGGGCAGCAGGAGCAGCATGCTCAGGGTCATGAGCGCCATGGAGGTGAGCGTCCCCCAGACGGGCATGAAGTCCTCGCGGATGGTGAACGACACCCAGATGGAGTCGATGGCCGCGATGACGAAGAAGCCCATGACGGAGAAGTTCACCGTCGAGCGGAAGAAGAGCTCGGTGATCTTGTGGGTGTACCGGTTGGCCGCGAGCTCGACGATGATCGCGACGACCGAGATGGCCACGCCGAGCAGCGCCGTCACCAGCTGGCTCACGTCGCGCAGCAGGTCGGCGATCTCGGCGCCGGCGTAGTGCGTGAGGTTCCACGCGAGGGTGGGGGCCCTCGGGAGGCGCCGCGCGTCGAGCCAGAAGGTGGTGACGAAGATCAGCGCGGAGGCGCCGAGCAGGAAGAGGAAGGGGTACAGCCACACCCGGAGCGGCACGCGGCGCTCGCGGCGTGCGCGGCCGGTGCGCGGGGCAGCGGTCTCGTCGGCGGACAGCGGCGGCTGGCTGGGGTCCCGCGAAGGCACGATCGAGTCTGCGCTCACCCCGGCGAGTATTAGCCCCGATCGCCCGGCAGAGGGAGCGAGGGTCGCTCAGCGCTGCACGATCAGCACCCGGTTGTCGTCGGTGTACGAGGCGGCGCCGTGCTCGCCGCCGCAGTTCCAGCACGACGACCACACCACCTCGCGGCGGGCCTCGCCGAAGGCCAGCGCGATCGCCACGGTGTCGCCCTGCAGCAAGAAGCTCGACGCGTGCCGGTAGCGGCCGTCGGGGAGCACCCAGAGCGCCGCGACCCAGCTCCCGACGCGCGACCGCGCACCGAGCACGAGGATGTCCTCGCCGAAGGTGGGGCTCCAGCGCACGGGGTTTACCGTGATCGTAAACTCGGGGTGCAGGTCGACGCTCGTCGCCCCGTGGTTCATGACCTCGTTGATGGCCGCGGGGAGGAACATCGCCAGACCCTCGCGCAGCCGCAGGCGCTCCAGCTCCGGGACGCCCGCGACGATGGCCGACACCTGCGCCGCCGTCATGGGCTCCTCGCGAAACGGCCGCCGGGAGACCTCCCGCGGGTACGTCGCCGCCGGGGCCGGCGCCCCGCCGCAGCAGCGGAACGCCAGCTCCAGCCCCGCCTGAGAGGCGAGCGCCGTGCGCCGTGCGGCGCAGCGGTGCAGCGTGCCCACGGCGGTCGCTGCGGCGCCCCGGATGATCGCCCGCGCGTCGATGTCGTCGCGGGTCCACTCGGCGAGGCGGGTGCCCAGCGCGAGCGCGCCCTCCGCGGAGGCGCAGCGCCCGAGCTCGCCCTGGGTGCAGAGCGCGCCGCCCCAGGCGTTGCCGCCGGGATACATCGCCCCGCCGGGGCCCTTGCACGCCCGCTCCCATTCCAGCTCCGAACAGAGCCGTCGCCCGCGCTCGCCGCACGCGCGCTCGGCCGCCTCGCGGGTGAGACCGCGGGTCGCGGGCTGCGCCGGGTCGTTGGGGTAGGGCAGGGCGTCGATGGTGAAGGCCGGGAGCTGCACCCGGACCAGGTCGGCCTCGACCGCGGGGTCCCGCCCCGGGTCGCCGGGCGTGCTGCCGAGCGCGAAGGACGCGGCAGGCACCGTGACCACCGCCCCGGGACCCGGGACCGGGCGGACGGTGATGCCGACCGTGGAGGGGCCCGTGTCGGCCGTCGGCGCGCGCAGGGGGATGGGCTCGCGCGGCGGATCGACGCGGGCCGATGCCGCACCGGGCCCGGACGCCGCATCGGGGGGCGCCGGGCGCGACGAGCGGCACCCGAGCCCTGAGAGGAGGGTGACCACGGCCGCCGAGATTGCCGTACGCCGACGCACGACCGCGGCGCTAGCACGCCCGGGCCGACCGCGACCACTTCCCGACCCAAACTCGTTGCCTCGATGGACGCCCCGGGGATACTCCCTGCGCCGTCGGCGGTGAACGTCACCACTCCCCGGCGCAACCCCTGGCGTAGGCCCCTTCAGATGACCCCAATGCTCCGCCGTCTCCTGTTCGTGGTCTGCGCGCTCGCCGCGCTGACGACCGCGTGTCGCCGCCCGGTGGGCGCGCCCCTCCCGCCCCGCACGCGGTGCAGCAGCACCGTCATCGGGCTCGGCCCGCGCGACGTCATCACGGTGACCGTCTTCAACGAGACCAACCTCAGCGGCGAGTACCGGGTCGGCGAAGACGGGAGCATCACCTTCCCGTACCTCGGGCGGGTGCGGGTGACCGGGATGCAGGCAGGCGCGCTGTCCGACCTGTTTCGCAGCCGGCTCGGCGAGCGCTCGTCGGAGAACCCCGAAGGGGGAAACATCCTGCGTGATCCCACGGTCCGCGTGGAGGTGCGGGAGATCAACAGCCGCCGCATCTCGATCTTCGGCCAGGTGCAGCACCCCGGGGTGTTTCCGCACCAGCAGTGCATCACGCTTACCCAGGCCATCGCCCTCGCCGGCGGCTTCACGGCCATCGCCGACAAGAACACCGTGCGCGTCACCCGCATCATCCACGACACCGACGGCGGCCCGGGCGAGCGGCACACCTACGTGCTCCGCGCCGAGGACATCGCCGAGGGCCGCGCGCCGGACTTCGACCTGCTCCCCGACGACGTGATCTTCGTCGCCGAGAGCCTCACCTGATCGGGTCGCCCGCGTGCCGCGCCCGCCGTGGTCCGCCGCCTTCGTCGACGCGCCATGGGCGTCCGCGCTGCTCCCCGCGGCGGAGCGCCTGCGCGACCTCGCCGACTGGCCCACGCTCGATGATCTCAACGATCGCCTCGGGCCGGGGGTCAACCCCGCCGGGCTGAGCCCCGTGCGCTTCGCCGCGTCGCCGCCCCGCAGCCGACGCGCGAAGCTGCGCAGCGTCGAGTCGCTCTACGACGTGCGCATCCACCGCGACGGGCTCATCTCCACTCGCCTCGCCAACCCCCACGACCTCTTCAACGCGCTCGTCTGGGCGATGTATCCGCGCGCCAAGCGAGCCCTCGCGCGCCGGCAGCACGATGCCCACCTGCGGCGCCTCGGGGCGGAGGTGCGCGCGCTCCCCAACGCACGCTCCCGCGAGCAGGACACCCTCGCCATGATCGACGAGGGCGGCGTCCTCGAGGGCCCGGCGGGCGGCGCCCTCTTCGGGCACGCGCTCTACGAGCACCTGTACGACGGCGACGCGGACGTGCGGGGCTACGCCGTGCGCCTGGACGCGGGCCCCTCCGACGGGGCGCTCGCGGAGGCGCTCGACGACGTGACGCGCTTCCTGGCGCCTGGCGGCGAAGAGGCAGTCCCGCTGCGGTGCGCGCTTCGACCCGAGGGCGCGCTGGAGTAGGCTCCGCGGCACCTCATGATGTCAGACGCGATCCGCTTCTCGCTCAACGGCAAACCGGTGACCGTGACCGGGGCCTCGACCCAGACCACGCTCCTCGACTGGCTCCGCGCCAACGGCACCACCGGCCCGAAGGAGGGCTGCGCCGAGGGGGACTGCGGCGCCTGCTCGCTGGCGATGCGCGACCGCGACGCGCACGGCAACGCCACGTGGCGCTCGTTCTGCAGCTGCATCACGGTGCTTCCGATGGTCGACGGGCGCGAGCTGCTCTCCGTCGAGGGGCTCGCGGAGGGGGGGCCGCACCCGGTGCAGACGGCGATGGCCGACCGCTACGGCTCGCAGTGCGGCTACTGCACCCCGGGCTTCGTGATGTCCATGTTCGAGGGCTACCACCGGGCCGACAGCGACGAGGCCCACCGGGTGGCCGACCAGCTCTGCGGCAACCTGTGTCGATGCACCGGGTATCGGCCCATCCGCGACGCGATGGACGACGCGCTCAAGCAGCGCGACAAGGGCGACCGCTTCCACCTCCGGCTGCACGACCCCCTGCCGGAGCTGCCGTCGCTCACCCTCCGAGGGAGGGAGGGCGAGCGCTTCGACCGGCCCCAGTCCGTCGACGAGCTGCTCTCGCTGCGGGCGGCCTTCCCCTACGCGGCGCTGGTCGCGGGCGCCACCGAGGTGGGCGTCGAGCTCAACAAGAAGCCGCGGGCCTTCCCCCACCTGATCTCGACCGAGGCGGTTGCTGAACTCCACGCCATCGAGCGCCGCGACGGGGTCGTCCGCATCGGCGGCGCGGCCACCCTCACCGAGATCGAAGAGCGGCTCGGCGAGGCGCTGCCGTCCCTCGGCAAGATGCTGTCGGTGTTTGCGTCGCGGCAGGTGCGCAACCGCGCGACGCTCGCGGGCAACCTGGTCACGGCCTCGCCCATCGGCGACCTCGCCCCGGTGCTGATGACCTTCGACGCGACGGTGGAGCTCGCCTCGGTGCGCGGGCGGCGCATCGTCGCGCTCGCGGACTTCTTCCTGGGCTACCGCAAGACCGCGATGGAGGCCGATGAAGTGATGGTTGCCGTCGGCATCTCCGATCGCCCCCCGCACGGGCTGCGCGTTCGCGGCGACAGCTTCAAGGTGAGCAAGCGCCGCGAGATGGACATCTCCATCGTCGCGGGTGCCTTCCTCGTGGGCACCGACCAGGGTGGCACCATCCGCCACGCGCGCCTCGCCTTCGGCGGCGTCGCGGCCACGACGGTGCGCGCGAAGGCCGCCGAGGCCGCGCTCATCGGACTGCCGTTCACCGTGGAGGGCATCCGCCCGGCCCTCGCCGTCCTGGCCGACGAGTTCACGCCCATCACCGACGCGCGCGGCGGCGCGGACTACCGCCGGCAGCTCATCCCCAACCTCTTCGAGAAGTTCGTCTCCGGCGATCGCTCGCTGGCTCAAGACCTCCCGCTCGACTACGTGATCACGCCGGCGGACGCCACCGGCGACGCCTCCCGCGCGCTGCGCCACGAGAGCGGCCTGCTCCACGCCACCGGCGCGGCCCGCTACGTCGACGACGAGGCCCAGCGCCGCGGGATGCTCACCCTCTGGCCCGTCACCTCGCCGCACGCCCACGCGCGCATCACCCGGCGCGACGCCACCGCCGCCCGCGCACTGCCGGGCGTGGCGGCGGTGCTCTTCGCCGAGGATATCCCCGGCGCCAACGACGTCGGCGCCGTGCGCAGGGACGAGACGCTCCTGGCCGCCGAGGAGGTCTGCTTCCACGGACACATCGTCGCGGTGGTGGTCGCCGCCGACGAGCTCATCGCGCGCCGCGCCGCCTCGCTGGTGGTGGTGGAGTACGAGCCGCTGCCGGCGGTGCTCGGCGCGCAGGCCGCCCTCGCGGCCGACAGCTTCCACACCAGCGGGCATCGCATCCGCCGCGGCGACGTCGACGAGGCCCTCGCGCGCGCGCCCCACCGCCTCGACGGGGCCCTGACCATCGGCGGCCAGGAGCACTTCTACCTGGAGAGCCACGCGGCGTGGGCCGAGCCCGGCGACGAGGGCGACGTGGTGGTGCACTCCTCCACGCAGCACCCCTCCGAGGTGCAGGCGGTGGTGTCGCACGTGCTCCACGTGGCCCGAAACAAGGTGGTGGTGAAGGCGCCGCGGATGGGCGGCGGCTTCGGCGGCAAGGAGACCCAGGGCAACACCTGGGCGGCCCTGGTCGCGCTCGCCGCGGCGAAGACCGGCCGCGCGGTGCGGGTGCAGCTCGATCGCGACGTCGACCTCGCGCTCACCGGCAAGCGCCACCCCTTCTATGCGGTGTGGGAGGTGGGCTTCGACGAGCAGGGCGTGCTCCTCGGCGCGAAGGTGAACCTCACCGCCGACGGGGGCTGGGCGCTCGACCTCTCGGAGTCGATCTGCGACCGCGCGGTCTTCCACCTCGACAACGCGTACTACATCCCCGCGGTGGATTTCTTCGGCCGCGTGGCGAAGACCAACGTGTGCTCGCACACCGCGTTCCGGGGCTTCGGCGGCCCGCAGGGCATGGTGGTCATCGAGGACATCCTCGACCGCGTCGCCCGCACGCTCCGCCTCGCCCCGCACGAGGTCCGCGCGCGCAACCTCTACCGGGGCGACGGGGACCGCAACACCACCCACTACGGCGAGCTCATCGAGGACAACCGCCTCGGGCGCATCTGGCCTGCGCTCATGGCCTCGTCGGACTTCCTCGCGCGGCGCGCCGCCATCGCGGAGAGCAACGCGCTGAGCGCGTTCATCAAGCGCGGCATCGCCATCACGCCGGTGAAGTTCGGCATCTCCTTCACGGCGACCTTCCTCAACCAGGCCGGCGCGCTGCTGCACCTCTACCGGGACGGCTCGCTCCAGGTGAACCACGGCGGCACCGAGATGGGACAGGGGCTGCACACCAAGGTCGTGGGCATCGCGATGCGCGAGCTCGGCCTCGCCCGCGACGCGGTGCGGGTGATGCACACGTCGACGGACAAGGTGCCCAACACGTCGGCGACGGCGGCGAGCGCGGGGGCCGACCTCAACGGCGCCGCGGTGCGAGACGCGTGCGTCACCCTGCGTGAGCGGCTGCGACCCATCGCGGCGGCGCTGCTCGATGAGCCCCTCGACGACGTGCGCTGGGAGGGCGGCGCCTTCGTGGCCAACGGGAGGTCCGTGGCCATCAGCCACAAGCTCACCGAGCTCGCGTACCTGAAGCAGACCCCGCTGTCGGCCACGGGCTTCTACCGGACGCCGGGCGTGCACTACGACAAGGTCGCCGGGCGGGGGAAGCCCTTCCACTACTTCGCCTTCGGCGCGGCCGTCACCGAGGTGGAGGTCGACGGTTACACGGGCATGAAGCGCCTGCTGCGCACGGACATCCTCCACGACGTCGGCGACTCCCTCAACCCGGGCGTCGACCGCGGCCAGGTGGAGGGGGGCTACGTGCAAGGCGTCGGCTGGCTCACCGGCGAGGAGCTGCTGTGGGACCGCGATGGGCGGCTGCTCACCCACTCGGCGAGCACCTACCAGATCCCCGCGTTCAGCGACGCGCCGAGGGACCTCCGCGTGACCCTCCTGCCCGACGCCGCGCAGGGCAACACCATCCACGGCAGCAAGGCCGTCGGCGAGCCGCCGCTGATGCTCGCCATCAGCGCGCGCGAGGCCATCCGCGAAGCCGTCGCGGCCTTCTCCGACCGCCCCGGCGTGGTGCCGCTGGCGTCGCCCGCCACCCACGAGGCCATCCTCGCCGCCATCGCTTCGCGGCGCGCCTGACGGCGATCACCCGTCGCCCGCCACGGTCTGGGGCCCCGACGAGACCTCGCCCTCCATCGAGGCCTTCGGGGGCGCCGGGCTCATCACCCGCGACGGGCGCTTCGAGCGCATCGTCGGCAACCAGGGCGTCACCCGCACCCGCCTCTGGCGCTCCCTCGCGCAGGGCGTCGTGTACTCCGCGGGCTGGCGCTTTCGGGCCGAGGCCCGGGACACCGACCTGGAGATCACGCCCCGGCACCCCGACCAGCTCACGCCCGTCGTCGACGAGGCCGGGGCCCTGTGGGCGCAGGCCGTCTCGTCGGTCACCGGCGGGCTCGTCAACCGCCTCGGATCGTTCTGGGAGGGATCCTGCCGGGTGACCAGGCGCTGCCGGGGCGTGGCCGTCACGGGCGTCGCCTTCGCGGAGCTTATCAAGCGCTACGTCGACAACCTGTTCTCCGCGGGTGACTGGGTGAGGTCGTCGCAGCCCTCGCGAAGCATGGAGGCCGCCGTGCGCGCCGGGGTCGCGGCGGCCGACGCGCTGCTCACCGCGGTCTGATCGGCGAGGTGCCGGGCGAGCGCGGCGATGTGCGCCAGGCGCTGGCCCGCACGGCCGCAGGCGAGGGCCGCGAGGCCGTCGGCGCTGCCCCCGAGGCGGGAGAGGTACGCGCCGGGTGAGCCGACGTTGCCGTTGGCCTCGGCGCGCGCGACGCGGCGCAGGTCGACGCGGGTCGCCGGGAGGAATCCCCCGGCGGCTTCGAGGAGCGTCGTCCCGAAGACCCCCCACGAGCACACGACGTCCGTGTCGCGGACGAAGGTGCGCCAGCGGGCGAGCGCGTCGGCGCGGGCCTCGCCGCGGAGCAGGTCGCCCTCGTCGAGCCCGGTCTGCACCGCGGTGCCGGTCGCGAGGGGGTGTTCCGGGGCGATGAGGGCCTCGAAGCGCTCGCCCGTCGCCGGACGGTGCGCGGCCCACTGGATGAGCTCCTCGGGCCACGGGGCGGCGCGGTCCGCGGGGCGGCGGGGCCACGCGCTCGCCTCGCCGATGACGCACACGACGTCGGCGGCGCGATCGTGGAGGGCTGAGAGCGCCCGCGGGCGCGGCGCGCGTGGCGGCCGGGGGCGCCGTCCGCGGTGGTTGCGCTGCGTCACCTCGCAGGCGATCTGCGCGTCGATCATCGCGCGGAAGGGTGCGAGCATCGCGCGGAAGCGCTCGGGGTCGCCCTCGAGCGCGCCGAGCACGTGGACCAGCGCCTCCAGGGTCGAGACGAAGCTCTCGGTGGGCTCGCGTCGGATGCGGTACTCGCTCGGCGCGGGGGGCGTGAAGGCGTACCGGGGCAGGGCGGCCAGCACGGGGTTTCGCGCGACCAGCTTGCGGGTGAGGCTCCAGGTGCCGTCGACGACGACCAGCGTGACCGCCCCATCCGGGGGGTGGGCGACGATGTCCACCGCGCCGTCGCCGGGGTAGAGCAGGGCCGCGGGGCGAGCGGGGTCGGAGAGGGCCCGCCGGAGGGCCGCGGAGTCGCCCCAGTCGACGCCCACATGGAGCTCGGAGTTGGGGAGGCAGAGGCTGGCCATGCGGGCCGTGCCGATGGCGACCTCGCGTTCGCGCGGGTGCTGGAGAAGCACGACGCGGGTGCGCGTGGGCAGCGAGACGAGGTGCGGGCACCAGCAGAGGGCCACCGGGCGGAGGCAGCGGGTGCAGGTCGCGCGGGGCGTGAATGGGGCTGGGGTGGGGCGGTCCATCATCGCGGGGGGAGGGCATGGTACGCGCCGATGGGATTGGACGCCGCGCGAACCAGCGCGGCGGCGGCCGTGGTGGCCTCAGGCGGAGGCACCCCGGGCGGCATGGTTTGTAGCCCCGCAGGAGGATGACGGTGCTGCGAAGAGATCCATCGACCTTGACTGACCTCGAGCGCGCCCGGCTCAAGCACGGGCGCCGTCGGGTCGTCGAGCTCTCCGACCAGGTGATCGTCCGCCGAGTGCACGATCAGGAAGCGCCCCGCCGTCAGGGGATCAGTTGCGGCAGCCGTGCGAGTCGACGTAGTCGCGCCGCGCCGGGTTGTCGACGAGGCCGGCGTACTCGTTGGCGCGGTCCTGCTCGCAGACGGCGGTCTGCGTGGCGTCGTTGTGGCTGCGCTGTCGGCACCAGGCGACGAGTGGATCGTGGCACTGCTCCCACAGCACGCGACCGGGTTCGGGGATGACCACGGTCCGCTGCGGCGAGGAGCATCCGCACAGGACCAGCACGAGGATGGCCGAGCGAAACGACATCATGGGCTCCGTCTAGGGCCGCGCCCGCAGGGCGTCGAGCGGGCACCGCGCTTCGTGCTCCGCGTCGCCCGCGCACGGCGGAGCCGCCGCCTGCCCTCTCCTTCAGCGCCGCGCTGGAACCGAGAGCACCCGGACGGTGACCGCCACCACGCCCGCGCGGATCATCGCGATCGCCTCGGCGGCGCTGCGCGACAGGTCGATGATGCGCTGGGTGCCCGCGAATGGACCACGATCGTTGATGCGCACCTCGACCCGGGCGCCGGTGTCCACGCGCTGCACCTCGACGCGGGTGCCGAAGGGGAGGGTGCGGTGCGCGGCCGTGAGCTGGGCCGGGTCGTAGTCCTCGCCGTTGGCGGTGGCGTGGCCCGCGAGGCGGTCGCTGTAGTACGAGGCGTAGCCCCGCTGCGCGCCGCCGGGCTCGGCGCGCAGGGTGTCGCGCGGAGCGAGCGAGGTGCCGCAGCCCGCGAGGCCGACGATCGCCGCCAGGAGCAGTGGGGTCGGGCGCATCGTCCCAGCGTGTCCCGGTCGGCGCGCCGGGGACAAGTTTCCGGGGGGGAACGGATCTCCGGCGTCAGTGCGCTGCCGCTGCGGTCGTCGCCGGGGCCGCGTCGCCTGCGCCTGCGTCGCCCGCGGTCATCGGCTGTCCGTGCCCCGGCCCGAGGATGCGCGGGCGGTAGGTGGCGTAGTCGAAATGGTCGGAGTGCTCCGGGGTGTGGCACTGCGTCGCGCAGAGGTCCGCCGGCGCGTCTCGGCGGATCGTCGCGCGCCGGGCCGCGTCGCTGCGGGCGTCGACGTGGGCGCTGCCCGGCCCGTGGCAGGTCTCGCACTGCACGTCCCGGAGGCCATCGTTCTGGACGACCTCGCTGCCGCCCGGCTGGCGGTACCCGGTGACGTGGCAGCCCACGCAGGAGAGGTTGAAGTTCTTCGAGCTGTCCTCGAGGGTGCGGTACGCGTGGCTGTGCGGGGTGCGCGCCCAGACGGTGTAGGCGTCCTCGTGGCAGTCGCGGCAGGCCTCGATGCCGACGTAATGGGGGGTGCCGGGCGGCGCGGTCGGGGCCCGAAGCGTCGCGTACTCCGCGCGGTTGCGCTCGTTGATGGCGCGGAAGTAGGTCGCGATCTGCGCCTGCACCGCCGGCGCGCGAGGCACCTCCGGGGCGATCTCGAAGGAGCGCGCGTCGAAGACCCTCCCGGTGGTGGGAACGGTGCGGTGGTCGAGCGTCGCCCGGCGGGCGGTCATCTCCGCGAGCCGGGCGCGCTGCGCGGCGATGGCGGCGCGATCGGTGGCCGGGTCCTGCTCCCAGGCGGCGATGCGGCCCGCGAGGGCGTGGAGGCGCTCGTCGAGGCGGGCCCGCTCGGCGGCGGCGCTCGCGTCGGAGCTGTCCTGGAAGGCCCCGTCGCCGCGCACGTAGAGGTCCACCGCGCCGAGGCCCTTGCCCTGGTCGACCGCGGTGAGCAGGTGCGCCTGGCCGATGCGCTCGGGCGGCGGCGCCGTGGCCGACGACTCCCGCGCTGCGACGACGAAGTCGACCCCCGGGACCTCGCCCGCGATGGTGCGTGCGACGCGCCGCGGAACCGACGCGAGCACCACCACCACGTCGACCTGGCCGCGCAGCGACGCCACCGCCGCGCGCGCCGCCGCCACGGCGTCGGTCGTCGCCGGAGCTCCTGCAGGGGGCGGGTGGTCGGCGACCGCGAAGTCGCTCACGCCCACGAGTCCCACCCGCACGCCGCCCACGACGCGGACCAGGGTGCCCGCCCGGCCCGCGACGTTGGCGAGCAGTGGGACCGCGCGGGTGCGGCCGGCGATGCCCGCGAGGGCCTCCGCGCCGAGGGCGTAGTCCGCCGGGCCCGGGGCGTACGCGGCGAGCCCGAGGCCGTCCAGGATGAGGCCCAGCGACTCGGCCTTCGCCCGCTCCTGGAACACCATCTGCGTCTCGATGGTCGAGTGCTCGAAGAAGAGGTTGCCCGTCGCGACCACGAGGCTGAGCGGGTGCGCCGCGCGCTCGCGATCGAGGAGCGCCGCGACGCGGTCGATGCCGCCGAGGGGCCGCGACTGGCAGCCGCAGGGCTCGAGGTACCCGTCGAGGTCGGCGAGGAAATACAACCGGATGGACGGGCGCGCGGCGACCGCGGCCGGGGCCGGGCGCGGCGGACGGCGGCACGAGGCGCCGAGGCCGAACGACGCCCCGAGGGAGAGCATCAGCATGGGCCACAGCCGGGAGGAGCGGAGCGCGGACGACAGCATCGCCGCGATGGAGTGCGGGGAGTGACCGGCGGCGTCAAGCGGGCCATGGACGACAGTCGACGCGGGGGAGGCGCTTGACGGGGCGGAGGTCGGGCCTGTAGTTTCCGCGCCCCTGACGCCCATTGCAGGGCCGTCGTTGATCAGTCGTCGGTATCAGGAAGGTTTCGCAATCATGGTCAAGATTCGTCTGGCGCGCGTTGGTACCAAGAAGACCCCGATCTACCGCGTGGTGGTGACGGATTCGCGCGCCCCCCGGGACGGCAAGCACATCGAGCTCATCGGGCTCTATGACCCGCGGGCGAAGGACGCCACCAAGACCCTCACGCTCGACCACGGCCGGTTGAGCGCGTGGCAGAAGGTCGGCGCGCAGCTCTCTCAGGAGGTCACCAACCTCGTGAAGCGCCACCCCGCCGTCGTCGCGTCCTGATCGTCACGATCCCGCCGTCATGGTCGACCCCTTCCTGATCGTTCGTCACCTCGCCCGGTCGCTGGTCGACAAGCCCGACGCCGTGAAGGTGTCGGAGTCGTCGCGGGACGGGGCCGTGGTCATCGAGCTGCGCGTGGCGCCCGACGACCTCGGGAAGGTCATCGGCCGCCGCGGCCAGACCGCCCGCGCCTTGCGCACCGTGCTCTCCGCCGCCACCGCGGTCTCCGGGCAGCGCGTGCTCCTCAACATCGTCGAAGACTGAAGGTTACCCCCGGATATGTCGCGCATTGAACTCGCGCGCTGGATCCCCGTGGGCGTGCTCGGACGCCCGAAGGGCCTCCAGGGCGCCATCTGGTTGCGTCCGTTCAACGAGGACATCGCGGCGCTGCGCGTCGGCCTCTCGGTGCGCCTGAAGCGCGAGGGCCTCGGCGAGAAGGTGCTCTCGATCGCCACGCTCTCCGAAGACGGGAAGGGCATTACCGTGACCTTCTCCGGTGAGCGCACCCGGGAGGCCGTCGAGGCCCTGGTGCTCGCCGAGGTGTCGGTGCGTCGCAGCGACCTCGCCCCGCTGGCCGAGGGGGAGTTCTACCACTGCGACATGCCGGGCGCGCCGGTGCACGACCGCTCTGGTGCCCTGGTCGGCGAGGTGGTCGAGGTCATCGCCTACCCCTCCGTCGACGCCGTCGTGGTGCGCACCCCGAAGGGTGACCGCGAGGTCCCCATGACCGAGACCTTCGTGGTCTCGGTCGACACCGAGGCGGGCGTCGTGCTCGCCGACGGCGCCCTCGACGACGAGGCCTGACCCGTGGACGTCTACCTCGTGGCCCTCTTCCCCGAGGTGCTCGATGGCTTCACGCGATCGAGCATCGTCGGCCGCGCGGTGACCCAGGGGCTCGTGCGCTTCCACGGCGTGCAGATCCGCGATTTCTCCACCAACAAGCACCGCACCGTCGACGACGCTCCCTACGGCGGCGGCAGCGGCATGGTGATGACCGCGCCCTCGGTGGTCGGCGCCATCGAGTCGCTGCCCCTCACCGAAGGCACCGACGCGCCGCCCTACCGCATCCTGATGAGCCCGACGGGGCGGCCCTTCACCCAGGCCATCGCGCGCGAGCTCAGCGCCCGCCCGGCGCTGGCCTTCGTCTGCGGGCGCTACGAGGGCGTCGACGAGCGGGTGCGCGCCTACGTCGACGACGAGGTCTCCCTCGGGGACTTCGTCCTGACGGGCGGCGAACCCGCGGCGCTCGCGATGATCGACGCGGTGGTGCGGCTGCTCCCCGGCGCCCTCGGCAACGCGGAGAGCGCCTCGACCGAGTCGCACGGCGACGACGGCATGTTGGAGTACCCGCAGTACACGCGGCCCATTGATTTCCGCGGCGCCCAGGTGCCCGAGGTGCTGCGCTGCGGCGATCACGCCCGCATCGCCCGCTGGCGCCGGTGGCACTCCCTGCGGCGCACCCGCGAGCGGCGGCCCGACCTGTTCAACTGCGCGCCACTGGGGCGCGACGACCAGAAGCTCATCGACGGAGACGAACCATGAAGGGGAGGCTCTACCTGGCGCTGGTGCACCACCCGGTGCGCGGCCGCGGCGGCGACGAGATCACCACCTCGGTGACCAACCTCGACGTGCACGACATCGCGCGCACCGCCCGCACCTACGGGGTCACGGGCTACTACGTCGTCACGCCCATCACGGCGCAGCGCGACCTCATCCACCACATCCTCGGCTACTGGCGCGTGGGCAAAGGCGGCGACCGCGTCCCCGAGCGCACCGAGGCCCTCTCCATCGTGGAGGACATCGGGAGCATCGAGGAGGCCATCGCGGCCGTCACGGCGAAGGAGGGCGTGGCCCCGCGCGTGGTGACGACGGCGGCCAAGGCCCGCGCGGCGGTGACCAGCTTCGACACGCTGCGCGCGGAGATGGCGGAGGCCGAGGGGCCGTGGCTGCTGATGTTCGGGACGGGCTACGGGCTCGCCGACCGGGTGCTCGACCGCGCCGATGTTCACCTCGCGCCGGTGCGCCCGGGCGGGTACAACCACCTGCCGGTGCGCTGCGCCGTCGCGATCATCCTCGATCGGCTACTGGGCGACGGCTGACGGAGCGGCGGCGGGGATGGGCTCCACCCGGGACTGAAGGAACGCGATGACCGCGGCCTCGTCGCGCGCCGGCGCGCCGGGGAGGTGGACGAAGCGCTTCGCGAGGCCCTTCCACTGCTTCGTCATCAGCATCGCCCACACCTGGAAGAAGTCGACGCCGTCGAAGACGATGGCGTCCTGGCGGCCGTACTCGTTCTTGTTGCGCTCGAACTCACCGGGGTACTCGCTCCAGTGGCAGCGCGGCTTCACGTGGTGATGGATGTGGTAGCCGTCGTTGAAGCAGCGGCGGTTGTAGCGGGTGTTGATGCAGGTGATGCTGTTCTTGTAGGGGTTGGCCGGGTCGGCCGCGTCGACGAAGGCGTGCTGCGCCCAGTTGCCCGCCATCATCAGCGTGCGCACGAGCAGCACGGGGATGACGAAGACCGCCAGCGTGGCGCGCCAGTTGACCGCGAGGAGGACGGCGACCGTCGCGTAGAAGGTGAGCTCCCCGGAGAGCATGCGCTGGAGCATCTTCTGGTTGCGCTTGCGCCATTGGTAGACCGCGAGCAGTGCGGGGCCGACCGACAGGAAGCTGAAGAGGTAGTGCAGCCAGTGCGAGAGGCGGTCGCGCCGGTAGCGCATGGTGCTGGAGAGGTCGGTCTGGAGGTTGTTCTCGGGGTGGTGCATCCCCATGTGGTGAACGAAGTACGTCTCCGGGGTCTCGCCGAAGAAGGGCCCGATCACCCACGGGATGACGTAGTTGAGGCGCCGGTGCTCGGGCTTGAAGAGCTGCCGGTGCGAGGTGCAGTGCAGCATCAGGATGAAGCGGTCTTCGAAGCCCAGGAAGACCACGGCCCAATAGAGGGGGGCGAGGTACCACCCACGAGATGCGCAACCAGCGTCACGCGGCGCTCCGCAAGTCGCGAGGAATCCCGAGCAGATCCTCGAGTCCGGGCGGCACGCCATGGATTCGTAGGCGGCACCCGTCGTTGATCGGCCGTTGGT
>Ga0247843_1002217_pt1 | contig 36211 bp, 43 predicted proteins | sample LaCruzMarch2017__FD_192420 | JGI IMG/M metagenome (GOLD analysis project Ga0247843, IMG submission 192420) | Freshwater microbial communities from meromictic Lake La Cruz, Castile-La Mancha, Spain - LaCruzMarch2017_8m | ecosystem: Environmental > Aquatic > Freshwater > Lake | place: Spain... | reverse complement strand
CTGCCGCTGTCGCTGCCAAGTTCAACGTGGACCTCGACGCCCACAACGATGCCGGACTGATCAAGCTGTTCCAGAAGCTCCACGAGTGGACTACCGCAGACCCTAAGATGCGGACGGCGATCGGTATGCCTGCCGAGGCATTGGCAATCATGGCAGAGAACCCTCGGGCGCATGGGCTGGACATCATCCGCAACCCGGCAAACCCGATGCACGCCCGCTACCACGCTAACGATCCGGCTGCGATCAAGATGGTCGATGACCTGTTTGCCAAGGCGCACCAACAATAATTCGAGAATATCCTTGCATCGCCAGAACGGTGATTAAGACATCCAGCTACTCTAGTAGAACCAACAACTTGAAAACCAGCAACTAAGATCATGGGCAATATCGCAACCACTGTCCAACAACACGGACCCCACACCATCAAGACCGGCACCTATGCTGCATCCTTCGTATTGGATGGAGCGTTGATTCCAGTCATCGCCGATGTCCGTATTGCCCTGACCGGCAACGTCGAACTCGAACCACCCACCAATCCCAAGCCGGGACAACGTGTTCGCTACTTCCTCACGGCAGATGCGAGTGCCCGCACCCTGACTCTGGATGCCGCCATCCTGTCGCCTGCCTTGCTCAACGTCGCTGCCGCCGGTGTCGGTGTCATCGCCGCCACCAAGACTCGCATCATCGACCTTGCCTACAACGGCACTGCATGGGTCGCCGTCAACGAAGTCCAGGCTGCCTAAGCCCACCACTCAAAACCTGAAACACAAACTAACGCAATAACATGAGCCAAGCTGTTACCAACCTACCGAACCACTTCATTGACCTGTTCAATGAGAACTGGGGAATGCAAGCACAGCAGATGCTGTCTCGCATGAAAGCATTCGTCACCCTTGAGACCTCTCTCAATGGTGCCCGCAAGCGATTCGACGACTTCGATGCCGACAACGCAGCCGAAGAAGTTACCGTCCGTGCCGGGACCACTGTCCGCAGTGACCTGAGTTCGGCTCATCGCTGGATCACTGCCAAGCCTTACGCATCCACCAAGGTGATCGATGAGTGGGACGACGTCCAACTCGCTGCTCTTGGTCGCCCTGACAGCCAGATCCTCGCGTTGATCCAAGCCAACATGGAACGTCTCGTGGACTTGCGGATCTTCGCTGCCCTTGAAGGCACTGCCATCACTGGAGAAGACGGCACTGGGTCCATTGCCTTCACTGCCGGTCAGACCGTCGCTCGCGACTACGTCCGCACCGGCAGCCCTGCCAACTCGGGCTTGACGCTCGACAAGTTGCGCCGGGTCAAGTCCCTCTTCGGGATCAACGAGGTCGTGGGTTCTGGGATCGCCCAGAACCGTGACACCAAGATCATCATGGCCGTCAGCCAGACCGATCTGGACAGCATGCTCGACGAGGTCAAGGTGACCAGTGCCGATTACAACAACATGCAGCCTCTCGTGACTGGGCAGGTTGATGAGTTCCTCGGTATCAAGTTCATCCGCTCCGAGCAGCTTACCACTGCCGCCGGTGTCCGCAACCTCCTCGCCTGGGTGCCGTCCGGCGTCCACTTCTTCTTCGGCGACCAACGGACTCACATCGATCCCCTGCCCGAGAACTCCCACGCCCGTCAGGTGCGTGCCGTCGCTCGGATGGGTGGTGTGCGTCGTTACGACAAGAAGGTCGTCAAGATCCTCGTCAACGAGTAACCCCTTTCTTGTGGATGTGTCAGTGGGGGTAGGTGTTGGGAGACGCCTACCCCCTTTTCTTTAACTCGCGCCACCTAACGTCATGACCAAGACCGCAATCTGCAACCTCGCCCTGTCCAAGCTCGGGGCAACCCCTATCGTCAGCACCGGCGAGAACACCGTCAACGCTGAGCATCTGCGGACGCACTACGATGCCGTCCTGGCAGAGATCCTCCGCAAGGCCCCTTGGTCCTTCGCTATCCTGCGGGCTGTCGTCCCTGCCCTCACCGCTCCAGCCTGGGGTTGGTCGAAAGCATACCAGATCCCTGCCGGGTGCATCCACATCCTTGAGGTCAACAGCTACAGCACCGAGGACTCGGTCGATCCACCGTTCGAGATCGAGGGTGGCATGATCCTATGCGATGCCGACTCCTGCAAGGTGCGCTACGTCAGCCTCCAAGAAGACCCTGCCACCTACCCGGGAGACTTCACCGAGACCTTCGCCACCCTGTTGGCTGCCAGGATCTGCCCAGGCATCACCGGGGACGTCGGCAAGGCTTCCCAACTGGAGGGGCACGCCCTCACCTATCTCCTACCTGTTGCGATCCAGCAAGGGGTGAATGAATCCCGCCCCTACCGGGTGGACCTTGTGGCTCAGTCAGACCTCGTCCGTGCCCGCTACCAATGAATTCACCCGTCTACTCATTCAACGGGGGAGAGATCTCCCGCCGATTGTGGGGTCGCTCCGACCTACCACGGTATCTCTCCAGCGTCGATGAACTGACCAACTTACTGACGCTGCCTTACGGTGGCATCACCCGTCGTCCCGGCATGGAACACATTGCCGAGTGGGACAACGACAACGTGCGCCTACTCGACTTCCGCTATTCTGCCGGGACCGCATTCATCATCGCATTCGGTGACCTCAAGGTCAGGTTCTACGCTAACGGGGTTCCTGTCCTTAGTGGCGGCATCCCGCTTGAACTGGTCTCGCCTTACCCGGCAGATGACCTCGACGACATTCGTGCCGAGCAGATTCTGGATGCGGTCTACCTGACCCACCCACGCTACCCGCAGCAGAGACTCTTCCGGGTGACGGACACCAACTGGACGCTGACCGCAATGACGATCGACTCCTATCCGTTCATGGATGCGAATGCGACTGCCACGACCATCACCCCGAGTGCAGCCACTGGTGCCATCACACTGACTGCATCGGCAGCGACGTTCCTGTCTACGCACGTTGGCAGCCGGTTCGCCATCAGTCACACCCGGGCGACTAACACTTTCTCCATCAACATCACCGCAACCGGCACGTCATCCACTCCGATCGTCCAGGGTGACTACACCTTCCGCACGACGGGTGTGTGGGCTGCCACGATTGCGCTTGAGGCATCCTACGACAACGGGGCAACGTGGACGACCCTCGGGTCGTGGGTCAGGGTGAGTGATGCAAACCTTGAGGTGAACGGGTTCTCTGCGTCCACCATCAGGCTCAGAGTCAACATCACGGCATGGACCTCATGCACGGGGACTCCGATTGCCTATCTCGACACCAAGAACCCTATCGTGACTGGCGTGGTCGTGGTCACCGGATTCACCTCCTCGACCGTCGTCAACGCAACGGTGGAGAGTCAATTGCAGACCACGAGTGCTACGTCCAACTGGGCAGAGGGTTCGTGGAATGCGAGGAACGGGTATCCTCGGCAGGTCATCCTGCACGACGGGCGACTCTATTTCGCCGGGACGGTATCGGAACCGCTGACCTACTGGGGCAGCGAGGTTGACAACTTCGGTGCGTTCGGTCGCTTCCCTGGTGCCTCTGCCCTTGGCATCAGACGTCAGCTATACTCACCGACTGCGGACCAGATCCAGTGGTTGGCATCCCGCAACGGTGCCCTGATCATCGGCACCGCCGGTGATGAGTGGGTGGTGCAATACGAGGGTGATCCCGTCAATGCCAGTGCCCGCCGGTCCAGTTCCTACGGATCGAATGCCGTGGGTGTGGTAGAACTCAATGACAGCCTGCTGTTCGTCGAGCGTCGTGGTCGCAGGGTCAGGGATTACATCGGTCTCGACACCACAAACGACGACCTCGCACGAGATCCCTATGCCGCCGATGACCTGACACTGGTCGCAGAACACATCACCCGGCTGGGGATCGATCAGATGGCAATCTCGAAAGAACCTGACCCTGTTCTCTGGTGCATCGTCGGTGGGAACCTGATCGGTCTCAACTACGACCGGACCCAGAGCGTGATAGGGTGGCACCGGCACACCACTGAGGGCACCATTCTGAGCGTGGCAGTGATCCCGGGACCGGTCAACGATGAGATCTGGCTTGCCGTCCTTCGCGACGGCACCACGCGCATCGAGAGACTGCACCCGACCACCCCTGACCGTGCCCTGGATAACATCCCGGCAGAGTGCCTCTACTGGGACTCCGGTCTCCTGATCGTGCAATCCTCCAGCACTACCGTCTCCGGTCTCTCGCACCTCAATGGCAAGACCGTCAGCGTCATGGTGGACGGCGGCACCCACCCCACGAGGGTGGTGTCAGGGGGATCGATCACCCTGGCAAGGGCAGGCACCAAGATCGCAGTGGGGCTGCCGTTCACGTCCACGATGGAGACCCTGCCACTGATCGCGCAGACTCAGCAGGGATCGACCCGGCACTTCATTGCCAGGATCAATCAGGTGATCATCGAGGTCTACAACACGTTCGGCCTGCAATACTCGGACGCGACCAGGGAGCAGTGGTATGAATGCCAGTCTCACGCTGGAAGCAACAACCCGAATATCCCGCCACCGTTGCAGACCGGACCTCTCAAACTCACCGTTGCCGGTGGTCATGATAGGCAGCCGCGTCTGAAGTTCCGGCAGAACAACGGTCTACCCGGCACCATACTCTGCATGACCGTGAACTGGGATCAGACGGAAGCTCTGTAATTGTTGGAATTCAAGGTTGTGGGAATTCGACTCAGTGCTATGCATGGCACCGAGCTATGCCGCTTCCACTACTACTACTCGCTGGAGCAAGCATCGGTTCGTCCATTGCTGGAGGAATCGGTCAGAATGCCGCCGCAAAGAAGTCTGCCGATGCCACCCTCGCAGCAGCACTGATCGAGCGTCAGGCTGCCGAGGACAACAAGGGCATCTTCTACGAACGTGCCAGTGTGGCCGAGGCTAACGCCGCGCATGCGGAGTGGGCTGGACAGTTCCAGGCTACCCGGCTGCGGGAGCAGGCGAAGATCAACCAAGCACTGGCGGGCATCGATTACAGGGAGAACGTCAGGGCTGCCGATGTAGTCCGGCAGAATTCTGCTCGTGCCTTGCAGTTTGCCTACACCAAGGCGGCAGAGTTAGACGTCGAGGCTGGGATCAATGACAAGGCTGGGAGCGAGTCTGCATACCGGCAGTGGAGATCCGGTCAGCAGTTCCTCGGGAACCAGAGGATCAAGACCGCGCAGGCTGGGTTCGTCGAGTCCGGCACCGAGTTGGATCTGCTGGAGGAGTCCGCTGCCAATCTGGAGACCGAGCGTCTCGACATCCTCACATCGAGCGCACAAGAGTCCCGCCGCATCCGGTTCGCCGGTGAGGTGTCCCGCTACGAGGGGCACGTCGCAGCCTGGGACGGTGCAGAGCAAGAGCGGGGCATCCGGTTTAGTGCTGAGCTAGGGAAGTTCGATGCCAGGATCGATGCGTGGAACACCCGGCAGGAGGCTATCCTCGCTCTACAGAAGGGCAAGATGGATGGTTACAATCTTCGCTCTGAAGCGGAAGACCTTCGCCGCCAAGGTGACCTTGCTGCCAAGGAAGGAAGGGCCCGCTATGCCGCCGGTGTGACCGGTGCCGCAGCAACCCGCACGCAGGGACGTCTTGGTGTTGTGTCAGCGTTCGGTGATGCTGCCTACAAGGGTGCGACTTTGAGACAGGGATAATTGTTATGGCAAAAGAACGGCAACTCATCCGCATCCCTAACGGTCCCAACCCGGGCGCAGGGATCTCTCAGATCATGCCTGGGGTAGGGGACGCGCAACGTCAGGTCTCACCGGTCAAGGCTGGACGCATCCGTCTCAGCACTGCCGCCCCTGCGGGCGAGGTGCGCCAAGGCGGTGTCTTGCAGGACGGTAGTGCCCTATCCATGGCAGAACGTGCCCAGGCAGAGGCTGCCCTCTCCACAGGACGTGCTGCGGCTCAAGCAGTGGGTGCCATCGGTGAGGGTCTCTCCGCCATTGGCAAGAAAGTCCTTCATGCTCGGGAGTCCATGGAGTTGGTCGAGGCTGATCAACGCATGACCCAGGCGTGGGAGTTGCATGCCGCAGCCCTACCAGAAGATCCATCCAACTGGGATGCCGACTGGAAGCTGAAATCGGACGCAGTCAGGGCATCGATCCTCGACCCTAGCCTCAAGCGCAGCCGGTCGGTCACCCGCAAGCTGGAGCGCAACCTTACTGCCTGGGACGCAGAGACCTCGACCCGGCTGGGTTCGATGTCGATCCGGCAGAACATCGCTATCGCCAAGGTCAAGGGCAGGGCAGCCCAGGACTATGCGATCGAGAACGGTGACATGGAGAAGTTCGCCGAGGTCTCCGCTGCCATGGTGGCTGCCGGTCTATCAACGCCAGAACTGGAGGGTATCCGCATGCGTGATGCCGATGCCAAGATCGGCAAGACCGCACTCAGCCGGACGGCAGAGACCGACCCGTGGAAGGCAGAGGAGATCCTCAAGGCAGTCAAGATGCCCTGGATGACCGAGAACGATCGCTACAAGTTCGGCAAGTATATCGAGGAGCAGAAGGGCAGGGTCACCAGGGACGGCGTGGAGAATGCCACCCTGTCGCTCGACCAGTATCCTGACATGGACGAGAAGACGAAGGATGCCATGCTGGACAGCGTCAAGGGCATCACCAACGAAGCTCGGAAAGCACTCACCGATCGGTGGATGGATGGAGGCAAGATGGACTTCGAGAAGATCTATGCACTCCGCGATGATGTCACCAAGGGCATGACGGTGAATACCCCGCTCCATGAAAGGTATGCCATGGAGACCCGGATCAACTCCGAGGCACCACCGAAGATGCGTAAATACCTGATGGGTGTCCTGTCCGATTCGATGAGTGAGGGGACCGATCCGGTCCTCAAGCACGGGCATGAACTGATCAGTTCGATGGTCAAGAAGTATGCGCCACGGGCGGATGAATATGAGGCGAAGAAGTTCGAACTCCTAACACATCAAGAATATAGCGACTGGCGGGCGCAGCACAGGGACGCACCCCGCAAAGAGGGTGAGGATTTTCTTGAGTCCATGGGCATCACTATCAAGGAGGCGAAGGATTTAGATCATGCCTACAACCTGATCGGTGCCCCTGGTGTGTTCGACCGGAGCGCAGTGAAGTTCGCCACCCCTGACGGACAGACCCGAGGGTTCGACACCCTACTCCCTACCACTCCACCACCGTGGACGAAATTTAAGGCTTATCCTACCCAAGACAAATGACCCCGCCCACCTACACTGACCCGAGAGAAAACGTCAACAAGAGTGCCGCCCGAGTGGTGGCACCCCTGGAATGGGACGACATCCGTGGGGGAGATGCTTACCAGAAGGGTGATGCCGCAGCACGCATGGCACTGCTGACCTCTTACGCTGGTCAGGCAGCGCAATACATGATCCAGAACGGAGCGGACCCGGTCGCTACCGAGGAACGATCCAAGGAATTCTTCAAGATGTGGAGGATGAATGCCATCGATAACGATGTCCCTGGCTACGAGAGTGCGACATCCTCCTTGGTCACCTCTATCTCTGACCTGCTTGCCTCGGGCATTGAGGGCATGGGCACGATGTCTGCCGTCCCTCACGAGGAGAACGGCAAGGACTACTCCACCTTCGATAGCGCCCAGGCTAACGTCCTGGCACGATACCAAGCCTCGAAGACTGGTGCCGCAATGCTGGAGGGTGACTACCTGACCGCATTCAAGACCATGTTCACGGATGCCGAATCCTGGGCAGAGACAAACCGGTTCAATGAGGCAGCCTATGGCTACATCACGAGAGAGGTCGGTCGTCGCCTCGGTGCAGGCACCAAGTCCAAGGTCGAGGAAGTCCTCCGCAAGAACCCCGCCCTGGCAGAGACCTTCCTGTTCGGTGATCTTCCGTCAGGGTTCGGTTCTGCGTTAGGGTTCATCGCTGCCGGTGCCACCACTGGAGGTGCAGGAACGATTGCCCTCGGGGTGACCGGTCAGGCTGCCAGTGGCTACAACAATGCCGAGGATGCAGGGCTTGACGCTGACGGTCGCAGAATTCAGACCTACGTCCAGGGTGCCATCGGATCTCTCGAAGGTCTCGGTCTTGGTGGTGTCGGCGGCAAGGTCTTCAAGGCAACGCCGGTCGGTAAGATGGTTGCGGCAACGGTAGGGCGTTATGTCGAGACCGGTCTCGGTCGGGCAGTCTTCAGCGGGGTAGGGGAGATGGGACAGGAATTGTCTTCCCAGTTCCTCGTCGATCTCTCCGAGAAGGTTGGGGGTGTCGATCCTGACCGTGTCCTCCTCGATCCTGAGAAGATGACCCGGACAGCAGGCGTGGCATTCCTCACCGGTGCAGCCATGCACGGGATGGAACGCTCTGACAAGGTCATCCTGATGAAGGCGCAGAAGGCGATGAACACCATCACCATCGAGACTGCCTCCAAGATCCTCGACGGTTCCCACCCTGCCGTCCGTCACATGGAGCGCATGCTTGGTACTGCCTCGGACGAGGTGGTCGCCAACGAGGGGCGCAAGATGCTGGGTGAATGGCAGGGCAATGCCCGCGCCCTACTGGAGTCAGCGACCGAGTCCAATGGTCACATCGCCGAGGCTGCCCAGGTCGAAGGTCTCAAGCCGGACCTGTCCGAGGTCTCCTCCGATAAGGACGCCGATGTCGATGAGGACGCACCACGGAAGCACGTCCTGACCGGCATCATGGAGGACGCTGACGTCATCACCCTACGGGACGGCGACGAGGGTGAATTCCGTAAGCAGTGGGGCACTCTGAGCCCAGCGAAGCGCACCGAGATCCGCACGGCACTGGGTGTCAATGCCAAGGCGGGAGTTGGTAAGGTGGTTGCGGCATTCCAGGCTCAGACCAAGGACGTAGTAGTCGAGCCTGACCTCAACACCATGGCACTCTCCGACCTCGTGGATCACTACGACCGGATGGACGACCGGCGTGGAATCGCACGCAGTGAGGTGACCATCTACGGCACCGAGAAAGAACTGATCGATGTCACCATGGCTGCGTCGAGCGACGGCATGGTCGCCGCCCTGGACGCTGCCACGGCACCCATGCGCGAGGGCACGGAGCGGACCACCGAGTCCCTCCTGGCAGAGTTCCAAGTCTTCGGCAGCAACTGGACCGAGGCACGGGAGGGCATCAAGAAGGGTGTCATCGCACTCCGTCAGGGTTCCCGGCCCGATCACCTCGTCAGGGAGAAGTCCCAGGAGTGGGTGAAGCGTGGGCTTGAGGACGGCAACGTCACGATGGAAGACCTCCGAGGGTGGCGGGCATCGGTCGAGAAGTTCGCCGGTGCAGAGTCCTCTCACCTTGCCACCCCCGAGGGGATGGTAGAGTGGTTCTCTGACGCTGCCCTCGACTACCTCGTCGGCAAGTCCGTCGAGACCAAGAGCATGCCCAAGAGCGTGCGTGAATTCCTCACCATGCTCGCAGCCTGGAGCAAGGAGATCATGCACCGGGCGATCGGATTGCAGAAGGCGATTGCCGGTGGTGCCGTCGCTCCCCGGTTCGAGTCTGCCCTGGCACAGTCCTCCGGTTTGCAGACCGGCACGACGTTCAACCCCTATGCTGGGCTGACCAACGATGAAGCTGGGCAACTTGCCAGGATGCTGCCCCTCACACCGGATCAGGCTGATGCCTACCTTCGCAAGAATGACGACACCTCGGAAGCTGTCATCACTGCCTATGCGGAGAACCTCCGCCGGTCGGAGGCCAAGACCACGGTCGGTCCTACCCTCTCCGTTGAGACCAAGGAAGCAATGCCTACCTCTGCCGTCAAGCTGCTCTACGGTGAGACCGAGAAGGCGAGACGTTCCCACATCGGGGCAGCCGCATACCTCAAAGCCACGGCAGTTTCGTATTGGGGTAGGAAGATCACCTCGACCGACATCACCCCGGAGGAGTTGGAGGAGATCACCGCAAACACGTTACAGGAGGCTCTCTATGCACTCAAGGAGTCCGGCAAGAACGCGGCAAATTGGTATACGACTTCGGTTAGGTCTGCCATGGAGATCGCGACCGTGCTTCACCCCGAGATGGGGAGCGATGCGAAGGCGGGCAAGGTGTTTGACGGCAAGGCCAGGAACGCAAAGCTGACTTTCTATCTAGCGATGGCAATCACCTCGCAGAACCTGACGGTGGCGCAGAACTCGGTCTATGCCGAGGAGCAGTTCTTCATCTACAAGACCACGGGCAGGTTCAATCCGAACCGCAAATACGGTTCCAAGGGACCGGCTATCAAAGCTAACCTCGAACTAGCCAACAAACTGATCGAGGAAGTTGGGTTCGACAGACTCTACGAGATCATCGAGAACGACTACTCGGTCAGGGAACTCGAAGACCTCGCATTCCTGCTGACCGGGAAGAAGACCAGCATCGAAGGCAGGAAGGACGACATCGTCCAGGGTGCCGCCCTGTTCGGTCCCAAGATCGGTCAAGGGTTCTTGCAGAACCTCATGGGTAAATTTAACCCAGTCACCATTGATCTCTGGATGCGCCGGACCTGGGGACGCTGGACTGGCGATTCCCTGAAGGACCAAGCCACCGGGGTTCAGGCTGCCCGCCTAATCACCTCACTAGCCGAGTCAGGCATGCCACTGCCCGAATCACTGCGCGGCCTTAAGGTTCACGAGGTGTTCTCAAAGAGCGGAAAACAGAAGGCATCGGAGGTGTCCCAGGAGGACATGGCGAACCTTGATATGTCTGCCTTGCAGGCTGATGCCAAGGTGCTGTTTGATAGGTGGAGTAAGATCTATGACCTGTTTCGCAAGACGAGGCAGGCTACCCCGGAGGAGAAGGCATCCCTGGCAGCAGGTGATGTCACGCAGGAACAATTCGACAATAACCGATTCACCGCAGCAATGCTCACCCCGAGTGAGGTTGCCGCCCTGCGTGACGGGTCTCTCAACATCCTCGACTTGGCTGCCACGATAGAGCAGTTCCGTCGCCGGTCTCTCTTCGCCCCTCTCAAGGCAAACCCACGGATGAAGGCGGGCGAGAAGATTGCGATCATGTCCAAGGCTTATGCAAAAGCCGGTCGCACCCTACAGATGCCCCCGGACCTACTCAGGGCAAAGGATGCGGGCGGGCTCAAGCCCGAGTGGGCAGCCGCCTCCAAGACCATGCTGCCTGCCGTCACGGACTCCCCTGCGGGGGCTGACCGGCGCATCATCTCTGCGATCGTGAATGATGTCAGGGAGAGACTCCGCGCAATGGGGCACGAGGTCTCCAATGCTGACATCCAGGCAATTTTGTGGTATCCCGAGAAGGATCTCTGGGCTAAGCTGACCGGCAAAAATAACTCTGACAAACTCAAATCATCCTATGACGAAGAATTCTTCAAACTCGCAGAACAACGAGGACTCGGACAGCAAGCACTCGACGCGAGGAATCGAGCCTCACGAGTTGGCAGCCCAGATCCCGCCGGACAAGATGAAGGACTTCGCTCTAGCATTGGCAGCCCTGTCGGCAAAGAAAACGGCAGAGAAAAAGGCAGCCGAAATGGAACGGCACAAGTCGCAACTCGGAATGGGGGTCTATCTTCAGGATCTTTTGCAGGAAGAGGAGAAACAAGGGAGCAGCGAGACGCCCGAGGTCTAGCATTCCGTGATGCCCTCCAGCGTGTCCGCGACACGCATCGGCAAGGCAAGGCTGTTGCGATCAAGCCGATCGAGTTCTATCTCGATCCCGCCACCTCCCTATTCACCTCACCGGACAACACCGCCGGTGTTGCGGTCACCTCCGATGGTGACCTCGTCAGCGTCTATAAACTACCAGGGTCCAAGGCTGACATCCAGCCGATCCTGGCCGAGGCATCACAGTATGCCAACCGTCTCGACGCATTCGAGATCGGCGGGTTCCTGCCCAACCTCTATGCCCCCTACGGGTTCCGTCCGGTCGCCCGAGTTGCGTTTAATCGTGAGTATGCCCCGGAGGGGTGGACCTACGAAACCCTCGGGGAGCCTGACGTTGTCTTCATGGTCCGGTCAGAAGACCACGGGCCTGCGGACAAATACGATGCCAGCACCGTCCCACTGGTTGGCTACGATGAAGCAATCCCGATCCAAGACGCCGCCCGTGAGGACGTCCAGATCAAGGTCGGGGTCGGCGTCACCCTGTCGGTTGGCAGTCGCGCCCTGGAGGGCATGCCGGTCTTTGCCAAGGTGGTGCGAGTTGGTGCCACCGAGGAGACCGAGGTTGAGTTCGGTCCTCACATGCCTGCCCGTCAGGCTGCCATCGACTACACTGCCAGCAGGGGCCTGACCTACACGCCACCCTCCCGCTACGTCAACGTCAAGAAGTCCCGTGCCATTCGGATCGCAGCCGCGTTCGACGACATGGAGAACGAACCGGACAACCCTGCCGTTGCTGCGTCCTATTCGGCCATGATCGACGAGACCCTGGCGCAATACGAATTCGTCAAGTCAACCGGTCTGAAGATCGAACCGATCCCTTCCGGTGAGCCGGATCCCTACGGCAACCCTCGCAATGCCATCCTCGATGTGGTCGAGAACGGTCACCTCTGGTTCTACCCAACCTCCGATGGGTTCGGTGGTCCTGAGAGTGCCGCCCTGGACGTGTCCAAGAACCCGATGCTAGTCGAGACCGGCGAGGTGATCAACGGTCACACGATGGTCGCGAACGACGTCTTCCGGGTCGTCCACGATTACTTCGGACACATCAAGGAAGGGTTCGGATTCCGTGCCGCCGGTGAGGAGAATGCGTGGCAGTCTCACGCAGCCATGTATTCCCCGGCTGCCCTTCCTGCCATGACCGCAGAGACTCGGGGGCAGAACTCCTGGGTCAACTTCGGACCTCACGGTGAGAAGAACCAGAAGGCAGACGGAGGATCCACCGAGTATGCCCCGCAGAAGGTGGGCCTCCTGCCTCTGTGGGTGCAGGAGGAGGGCAGAGAGATCGGTCCCACCCTATCAGTGGGACGTGGTCCCCTGGTCGAGACCAAGGCATCCCTGGAGAGTGTCAGGGCTGCACGCACCGCCCTGGCAGAGATCTCCCGTGAGGTCGCTCAGGATCGCAACAGCGTTGCCACCCGTGGCAACCGTAGCAGCCTGATCAAGTCCGGCGGGCTCAATCCGAAGGTGATCTCGGTCAAGATCGCCGATGCCCAGAAACTCAAGGCGGGCGGGCCTGCCGCTGCCGCCGTCCGGCTGAGCATGCCAACCCTGACCCCAGCCCAAGAGACCGAGATCGTCCAGGCAGTGACGATGCACGAGAGGGCTATCACCGAGGCGAAGACCGAGGGGGATCTGGCGAAGCTTCAACGGAAGACCGTCCTCAAGGTCGATCTCAACTACACGCCACGGCAAACCCTGGCAGCCAGGATGCGGCTGATCGATCACGCTCGCACCCTTGAGAGGATCATCGCCACGTTGCCCCGTGAGACCCGGGTCAGCCTGGGAGGGTTCGGTGCCCTCATCCAATCCAGCACCCCTTTCGAGCGTCTCACCAAGCTGCAAGACCGGATCGAGCGTGTCTACGCTCTGACCGATGCACAGGCGAAGCGCAGCCTGCTCAATCAGATCGACAACCTGATGGATAAGGGACTCGCGAGGAAGGACCACAAGAACCGCGACATCTCGAACGTCGGGCACGTCGTCACCGACGAGTTGAAGCTGATTGCTGTCGAGTTAGAACTGGACGCAGAGCAAGCCGGTGAGAAGATCAGGGGGCTTGATGCCACAATCGCTGCTAGTCAGGACGACGACGTCACCATGGCAAAGAGCGTGGAGTTGCTTCGGGTGGTCCGGTTCGGTGCCCCGACGTCCAAGTCCGTGGAGGATCTGGCAGAGATTGCCGAGGAGATCGAGGCGATGATCAGTGAGGGGAGACTCACTCGCACGACCCTCGAAGCTGATCGCAAGGTCAGGATCGATGCCGTCCGCGCCACCATGCTGGAGACGATCACCGGCGGTGCCGGTCTCCTCAATGACTCAGACGCGAAACGCAAGGCAGCCGAGCAGAGCAGTGAGGGTGCCAAGTTCGCCCAGTTCCACGCTAACCTGATCTCCTGGGAGTGGTTGCTCAATGCGGCATCCCGGGCTGACCTGACGACCGGAACCCTCGGCAGTGCGCTCAGTGAGTGGGGCACCAAGATCGTCCACCGTGCCACCCACCGGGAGGCGAACGAGGTCGGCAACGAGATCAACCGGTTAGCAGAATTCCTGGCAGACATCTACGGGATCGACCGGACGGGGGGCTCCCTCCTCGACAAGGCGCAGCCCATGTGGAAGAACAAGGTCGCAGTCAAGCACGTCGAGCAAACCCAGGAGCATGACGACACCGGTGTCATGCGGCGGAACATCCCCAAGGGTGCCCGCTATACTAAGAACATCCCGCTTGTGCAAGCACGGGGACTGGCGAACGGCACCCTGACCGCAGTCAGCTTAGATCTGTCGGTAGACGAGGAGTCGAGAATCCTCTTGGCACTCGACGAACACAACAACATTCTCAGCGGGCTTAGGACTACCCTGGTAGCGGCAACCGATAAGGTGGAGATCAAACGACTTGAGGGCCGCATCAAGACCCTGGAGAAGAAGCAGAACCTGTCCAAGATCGAATTCGTCAACGAGACGATGGTCACCGACGAGGAGATGAGGCTGTCCCAGGATCAGGCGATCAACCTCTCGATGATGTGGAGGCAGGAGGGTGTCGGTCAGACCATGGAGTTCCACGGGTATTCCCAGGAGACCATGAACCAGATCGAGGACTACCTGACCCCCGAGTCCCTAGCGATCCGAGACTTCCTATCCGAGCGATACGAGACCGGCTACGACGAGATCAATCAGGTCTACCGCAGGGTCTACGGTGCAAGCCTGCCGAAGGTCCGGCACTATTCTCCGCTCCGGTTCGTCTCCGACCGGGTGAAGATCGACAACCTGATCGACTCAAACATCCCCGCAGGAGGGGCACTCTCGCCAGGGTTCCTGTCGGGACGGATCAACCACAAGGCTGAGCCGGACACGTCGGTCGGGGCACTCTCGCTCTACACCCAGCACGTTGCCCAGGCGAAGCACTTCACGGTGTGGGCTGAGCCGATGGTAGAGTTGCGCTCCGTGCTAGGACACAAAGACGTCCAGAAGGGAATCACCCAGTATGCGTCCAGGCAGTTGAACGATGCCATCCAGCAACGTTTGCAATACTTCGCGGACGGAGGGAACCGTGGTGCCAAGATGGTCGGTAAACTCGATGCGATCCGCAGGGCGCACGTCCTCGCCTCGCTCAGCTACAACTGGGGGGTGTTCTTCAAGCAGTTGACTGCGTTCCCTGGTTACCTGTTCGACGTGCCGTTCCGTGCATTCACGAAGTATCAAGCCAAGTTCTGGACTGACCCCAAGGGCAACTGGGACAAGATGGCATCCCTCGCCTACACCCAAGCCCGCTTCCAGAACGGCTACGACCGGGACATCATGGCGACCATCTCGGGCAACATCGACCGCATGGTCGGTGGTAAGCAGAAACCGAAATCCGGTCTGATGCAGTCGATCGAGTTCGGCATGGTGACCGGCAGGGCGGGGGACATCATCCCGGTCATCATCGGCGGCTACTCTGCCTACATGCACGCCAGGGACGTTGCCGTCAAACGCAACCCGGCTGCCACCGAGGCGGAGATCGAGGACTTCGCCGTCCTGGCCTTTGAGATGGCAACCGACCGCAACCAGCAGGCTGGCAACATCAAAGACCTCTCGACCTTCGAGATGGATGGCAGCATTGCCAGGGTGTTCACGATGTATCTGACCTCGCCTCGGCAGTATCTCCAATCGACCTGGGAAGCGTTCGCCGACATGCGTGCCGGTCGTGCCGGTGCCGGGAAAGACTTCGCCAAGAGGGTGGTGGTGGGTCACCTCATCCTGCCCTTGATCTTCCAGCTTGCCTCGGACCTGATCCGCGCCCCGTTCAATGACGACGACGAGGAAGACTTCGAGTGGGGGGACTACGTCGCCGGTGCCATCCTCGGTCCCCTCAACGGGATCTTCTTGTTCGGCCAAGGGCTCGCCTCGATCGCCGGCGCTGCCGTGGGGAACGCAGGGTCCGGCGCAGAGTTGCCGATCCTCCAATCCCTGGAGTCCGTTGCTCGCCCTCTGGGTGATCTCTGGAACATGACGGAGAACGGTCTCAACCTGCACGACCTAACCCTGGCAGCGCACCACACCGCACAGGCTGCGGGCAGGCTGTCCGGCAACGGCACCCTGATCTACGACATCGGTGCCCGCACCGTCCGTTCCTTCGGACTGGGGGATGACACCGAGCGTGCGCTCTTTGAGCCTGCCGCAGTCACCAAGGGAAGAGAGACAGACAAACGGTGGGACAAGCTGACCGAGGACATCCGCAAAGATCCGGCCAAGGCGCAGGCCAAGGTCGAGGGTCTGCTCAAGGCAGGGCGCATCACCTCGGACGAGAGCAGACTCCTGTCCGAGATCGCCGAGGACATCGAAGTCACCGGCACCAAGCCCACCCTGACCAAGTTGGAGAAATCCTTCAGAGGCATGGGCACTGCGTCAGGGGCCAAGGCTGCCGCCATGGCAACCGAGTTGAACCGGCTGCCCTCGGGCGCGAGAGAGGAGCAGCTTCGCCGGTGGCGGGCTGTCGGCATCCTTTCCCGGTCGGTCGAGGACCAGATCGACGGTCTCTCCAACTGATTGACAGCGCACTAAGGATCTGCAACCCTACACCACCTTCAGTCCTGGCATCCAGCCACTCGGGAGGTGATGTTCAGATACACGAGTGCCACTACAGTGCCACTAAGAATGCCTCAAAAACCATACTTTCTGCCCAGTTTTGCTGGGAAGTAGGGGGAATCCTACGGGGTATTCCGAAATTCCAGCCCATTCCCTCTTGTCTTTTAACCAATTGGTCCTGGGTTCGAGTCCCAGCCTGTCCATTTACTAATCACCCCGATGTGGGATGCGGTTTGAGGGGTGTGCAGGTCAGGACAATAGGAAAGCGAGTGCCACTAAAATGCCACAATGGTGTTTGATAGAGTGCCACAACTACTATAAAGTCAGGGTCATGAACCATCGAACCATCCCCGACATCTGCATCGAGATCCACGGTGCAGTCGACCGCAGGTCTCCTTCCCTGATCCGGTCACTGACGAACGAACTGGAAGCTGCCATCCTGAAGGACGCACCTCTCGCAGCCGCCTTCGACTATCTACCGGGTGCCGTGGTCCCGCTGCCTCCTGGGTTCATTCCCGACTCGTCCAAGATCAACTTCGGACTCCCTCGCGGCGAGAGGATGACCGCATCCGAGATCATTGCCAGGAGGGAGGCGATGCTCGAACGTGGGGGTGATGTTCCTCTCACCTTCGCCAACATGCCGCCGTCCGGCGACACCGCCGGTCTGAGTGGTCGTCCGGCCACAATCCCTGCTGGTGCCCACGTTGGCATCTGCGTGGGGCACTCTCGCCCCGGTGACCGTGGTGCCCTGGCAGCGGACGGCAAGACCAACGAGTGGAACTACAATTCCCGGGTGGCACGGTCCCTCTGGAACCTACTGCGGGCGCAGGGGATCAAGGCTACGGTGTTCGATCGGTATGCCGGTGAGGGTTACGGATCCGCCATGACCGACATCGCTCGGCAACTCAAGGCAGCAGGCTGCACCATGGCAGTCGAGTTGCACTTCAACGCCTACAAAGAACCGGGTGCAACGGTAGGCAGGGCGAAGGGTTTCGAGGTCATCGAACACACCCTCAAGAGCGCACTGGGCGCGGCCATGATCGGAGCGATGGAGCAGGGCAAGGTCGGCTTCCGTCGTGGTCTCAAGACCCCGGTCCACGGCAGGGGCGACAAGTTCCTGACCGAGACCCATTGCCCTGCCGCCCTGCTCGAACCGTTCTTCGCGGACAACCCGGAGGAGTGGGCACGGTGGGGCGACAAGCACGATGCCCTGGCGAAGGTCTACTTCACCGGCATCGTCACCTACCTCGTGCAGTCGGAGGTGAAGAAGTGAAGTAGTTCACCCTACTGAAGGCAGCCCGCACCACCAAGAGAACCACCCTCTGACCTCGGGCCATGCCACCAACCCGCCGGTCACGACATCATCGAATGGAGGAAGGGTGCCATCCGGGGATGGCGGTGCCGTGTCTGCGATCACGTCAAGTAAAGCCATGCCAAGAGTAGCCTCACTAACTCCGATCCAAGACCAACAGTCAGGGTCTTGGCAGTTGTCCATCCCTCCCTCGCTCAGCCCTACGGGGAAGCGATCCAGGGAAAACTTCCCAACAAAGGGGGCAGCCGAGGCGCGGGCTGATCAGGTCAGGAAGTCGATGAAGACCTCGGGCCGGAACGTCTCGACCGCACCCACTGCCCTGATCGAGGTCGCCGTCAGGGTCGATCAGGAAGCACAGATGCTTGGGTATGATGGACTGGAGGACTTCTGCAACGTCATGCTCGACCGGGTCTCAGCGGAGCGGAGATCCCCTACCCTCCGCGCCCTGCTTACGGCTTATCTGATTGATCACCCGAAGAAATCAGTGGCAGTGTCGTGGACTTGGTTGGAGCGCAAGTTCACCCCGGGACTCTGGGATCACAGAGTCGGCACCATGGACATCGATTTCTGGAGGGACGAGATCGCTGCCGCCGACAAGCGGAACAAGTGGGCACCCAAGACCCACAACACCGCAGTCAAGATGCTGCGGTCCCTCTATTCTCACGCTATCGCCAACGGCAAGGTCATCCGGTCTCCCATCACTGCCATCCGGGTGAAGTCCCTGGAGGCACGTGAGGTGGTGATCCTCCAGCCCGAGCAGCTTCGTGAGTTGCTGGTCAGGTGCCTGCGTGAGGACCGACCCATGGGTCTCTACTTCGCCGTCCTCTGCTTCGCCGGTCTGCGTCCCACGGGAGAGTTCGAGTCAGACAACGGCATCACCTGGGCTGACGTCAAATGGTCACAAGGAATCCTGGCGATCCGCGACAAGAAGAACGCTGAGAAGACCGGTGCCGTGATGCGCTATGTCACCCTCAATCCGACCCTGCTGTCCTGGCTGACGGCCTACAAGCAGGACAATGGGAGACTCTGTCCGGTCAACTACCGTAAGAGGCGGGGGCACCTGATCCGCCGTCCTGATGGCAGCCTCATCGCGGAATGGTCCCTCGCAAACAGAGACCTGACCCGGCACTCGTTCGGATCCTACCTCGCACCCACCGTGCCGTCCGATCAGGTGCGGGAGGAGATGGGGCACACCACCATCAAGACCTTCCAGCGGCACTACCGGAACACCCGGAGCAAGGAGCAGGCTGCCGAATACTGGGCACTGACCTACGAATCGATCGCTGCCCTGGCTGCATCCTGACACGACAAAGGGGAGGACTCTCGTCCCCCCCCTGTCTTTAGTTCGCCCCCTCCAGGCTTAGGTCAGAAGGGGATTTCGTCCTGTGAGTCAACCGAGGTCGGTCTCTCCCTGCCCCAGTTCCCGGCCCGGGAGGTCTCACGGGGTTCCCGCTCCTGCTGGTAGGCAGGCTGGGCAGCCTCACGAGGACTGCGTTCCTGGCGTGGGTTCGGGCGGTCATCCTCCCTGCGGTCTCCCCGGCGATCGTCCCGAGGATTGCCATCGGTGCCACCCTGTCCACGGTAGGTGGACCGGTCCCGGCCATGGGGATCACGGGAGGGTTCCCGGCGATCGTCCCGGCGATCTCCACGCCGATCGTCGTTTCGGTCCCGTGAGGGTTCACGCCGGTCATCCCGGCGATCATCCCGGCGATCTTCATCGCGGACTTTTTCGGGGTCGGTCAGGTTGCCGCAGATCGGGAGACGATCTCCGTCGTAGTCTTTCGGTTCGTCCTGGCTGACCCGGTGGGTCTCACCGTAGCGGGAGTCATCCACCTCCCAGGCGACGAGATCGAGGTAGACTGCACCCGTCTTGTCGGAGCGGTAGCAGAGGCTTTGATCGATCTTCTTGAGGTCGATCCTGATTTTGATTGGACGTCTTGCCATATTTTTCTTAGTGTGGTGTGTTAGTTCAGTTTGTCGCAAAGTCAATGACCCATGAGGGTCTCCCAGTCTCCAACGGGGACCAGCATCGTGAGACGCCTACCCTTCGAGAAGACCCTGTATTTTCTCAGGCCCGCCTTCCGCAGAGCGTAGGCATTCCAGTGCCGGTTCGGCTCGGTCGGTCTCTCGTTCCACCGTCCGAGCCTGGGCAGGCGACGAGGTCTCTTCTCGCCAGTCCTCCTCTGAGGTGGTAAGATAGGCTTGCCCCCAGTCACACCAAGAAAGGCGAGGATGGGGAGGAACACTGATGGTGTCTTAAACATTGTGATGTGTATGGTAGGTGGGTCCGTTGCTGGTTTCTATGGTCGCACAAAGGTCACACCTTGTCGCACATTATTTCCACAATTGTGCGACCCGCCACAATGTCAGCCAGGGTCTTCGATCCCCGTGGGGATTCCATCCACTGCCCCCCGCTCGACCGGACCCAGTGGTGGGCATGGTCGAAGGGGCAGCCGCAGGGGCCTGCGGTAGTGGGAGGGCAGGCGCAGCCGGTGAGGGTGAGGTCAACGCGACCGGTCGGGGTGGTCTTACTGATCATCGTCTCTCCCTCCATGCGTCGTAGGCAAAGTCGGGCAGGACGTGGCAGGCATCGCAGTCACCGTCCTCCCCATGCGGGCAGAGTTGATGCCGGTCAGCCACCTCGGTGTTCCAGGGCAGGGTTTCCTCCCAGTCGGGGGGTTCCTCCTGCACCAGATCCATGGTCGTGATGGCGAGGCAGTCCTCACACTCGAACGTGATCAGGGTGGACCGTGGCTTGCCCTGGATGTGGCAGAGGAAACAGTGCTGGTATTCCTGACCATGCTCGCACCGGGTGGGCACCTCGGTTAAGTAGCCACCGCACCGGCACTCGGCATCGTCGCACCCGTAGTCCGGCATTTCGTCGTCTCGGTATCTGCTCATGAGTCGAGTCCTTTCTCCAGCCCTTGCAGAACCTCAAGCCACACCGTCTTGCGGACGAATCGCTTCGTTCCCAGCAAGATGGTCTTGCCCCCTGCCTTGATGATCGCATTGCGGATGGTGAGCAGGGAGATCCCTGTCCGATCGCTCAGCGCGATGAGGTCGAGGAGATCGATCTGGTCGTCCACCGGCAGACCGATGGACTGCCTGACGCTGTCCATCTCCCGCGCCAGGAACCCGATGCTGTCCGCCGGGCGCAGATCTTTGATGCGTTCGGAGACGGTCATCGTGATGCCTCCTCATTCCAGAGACGGATGCCCAGGTTCATGGCCATGAAGATCAGTGCCTCGCTCAGGTCGATCCCGTAGGTTCTGACTGCGTCCTCACCTTCGCCGCAGGACACCGCCGTAGGATAAGGCAGACCTGCGTCGTCGTAGTGCGGGACTCCCGCCACCTTCGGCGCAATCTCGATGCCGTGCCGCTTCATCCACCTCACCCGAGGGGACAGCACGATTGGACATTCAAACAATTCAGGTTGACTCATATCAGTTGGGTAGTGCGGTTTTTATCTCATCATTCAAAGCATCCAGTCTCTTAGTCAGGGCTGCGATCTCCTCGGCAGCAGCTTTCTTCAGTGCCTTCCGTGGCTCAGTGAAATCGGACTCTGGATCTGGTTGGTGCTGGTAGTGCCGCCAGTTGGCATCCTTGCTGCGGATCTTGGTGACCTCCAGCGTGACGGCATCGATGTCCTTGCGGATCTGCCAGTCCTGACGCTTCGGTGCCGTCCCTGGGGAGGGATCCACCGTCTTGGGTGCCCGCATCCCGGTCGCTCGGTAAACCTCGGGAGAGACTAGCCACCCGTTCTCCGCGAACAGATCGTAGGGTCGTGGCAGGAACCCTTTGCGGAGCAGGGGCACCTCCAGGCAGGCAGTGCAGATCGCGTCCACCTTGGCGACGAGATCGTCGAGGGTGACCTCTCCTGCCTGGATCAGACGCATGGCTGCCTTCTCTGCCTCGCCGGACGGTGCCTTGCCGGACGCTTCACCATACGACCGGACCATCCGGCGGATCGCTTCGCCGTCCCCGTGTGCGAGTGATTCCCTTTCCTTTACTTCCCTTTCCTTTCCTTCCCTTTCTTTACCTATTGCCACTGGCAATGGGAGTGCTACAGGGTCAGGCAAAGAGGGAGGGAATAGGTCAGGCACAGAGGAAGGGAATAGGTCAGGCACAGAGGGAGGGATCGGGGTCTCAGCGTCAGGCTTTGCTGCCCACCGTTTGGCGGCACCCTTCACCCCTCCCTCCCTCTTCGCACGCATCACCAGTTCCTGCTCGGCTGGGTATGCCCACACGACCACGTCATCCCCATCCCAGGTCCAGAGGGTGGACTCCATCCGCACCTCCTCCAGGGTGACGGCAGCGATCTGCTGCCACTCACGGTCATCCCAGTCTGCCGCCCCTACGATCCTGCCACCATTCTCCTGGATGCAGCAGTAGCCGAGTAGGTTAAGCCAAGTGGCACGCTTGAGGGGTTTGCACCGCCGGTATTCGGAGGATGACAGGACCGAGATGGGGATGTTGATGTAGAGCATGTCAGGATGTAAGTTCGATAGCGTCGCCGCCGTTCTGTTGGTTGATGCGGCAGCGTTTGCAGTAGATTGCCCACCTACTTCTTCCTAGCATTACAGCTAATTCTTTGTCGGTGTGCTTACCAGACATCAGCAGACTCTCCTCGTGCAACTCCCACGGTTGATGGCGAGCAGGTGCCTGTTCCCATCCTGCGTTCTGTTTTTTATTTGACTTCCGTTGGATCGCCAGTGAAGCATCCCGGTTATTCTTACGCCAGTTGATAGTGGATTCATAATGCTTGTCAGGATTCCGCAGCCTCCATGCCCTGGACCTTTCCGTGTTTGTTTTCTTAGCCATGGCAGTAATCACTTGACGGTTTCGAGACTACCCCTGGTGGTGGACTCTTCGACGAATGGTGCCAGGGTAAACTTCCACCACCCATCGAACTCCTTGCCCTTGCGACCGGTCAGTGGTTTGACTACCTTCTCAAGCTCAGTCTTTTTGATGTCCACGCAGGCGGCGAACTGGTCGCCAGTCAGACCGAGGGCAGCCAGCACCTTGAACAGACCGGACGGGTTCTTGATCTTGGTCATCTTCTTCCCTGCCGTCAGCCGGATCTCGCCTGGGAATGCGTCAGGGTTCGCCTCCAACTCGGAGCGGAACAGCGTCTCGTATTTGCCGATGACGGCAGTCGCGAGGCGAAGCTGCTTCCAGAGGACCACCTTGTCGGCAACCGTCAGGCTTGCCCAGCTATGCACGATGTCCAGCTTGGACACCGTCGCGAGGTTCGCCTTGTGAGCGGGGCAGAGTTCCAGGGCGGGGCAGTATTGGCAGGCAGACTCCGAAGGTGTCGGCGTGGCGTCAGGCGTCACGCTCCTGCCAAGCCGTTCGAGCCGCTGCCACACGTCTCGTAGGTCTGAGATCTCGATCCTCGCCTCAGTGCCACCACCCTTCACCATCGGTTGATTGATGAGGAGGGTGAATGACTTAATGTCCCGGCGCTTTGACGCCAGCATCAGGGTGTAGGTAAGGAGTTGGATGTTCTCGCCTGCCGGTGCCACAGGCTTGAATCCCGTCTTGTGATCCATGACCACGGCATGGTCGCCGAAAAACATAACCATATCGACTGTGCCTGTCAGCTTGAACCCTGGACCCTGGAGTTCCAGGGTATGCTCGACGAGGATCTCGTCGGGCTTAGCTGCATAGACACGAGAGATCCGGTCTAGAATCGTCTGGACCACCTCCGCCTCTCCATCCTCAAGGTTCGGTGTCTCCGCCCCCCTAGTGAATGTCGCAGCAATGGCTGCGTGAATGCGGTTTCCACGCTCTGCGATCTCGCTGCCGGTGTCAGCCTGGGCAAGCTTGGACAGTTCGACGGAGGCAGGGCAAGCCTCGATCCTCGCAAGGGATGAGGCACGATAGGATGGTTGTTCAGTTAGATTCATGGTCAGGAAAGATTAGAGTGAAGCGACTGGGTGAGTAGAACTTATAGACTGCCTCGTTGTTGAGGGAAGCGACGATTGATAGGGCTTTGTCAGGGCTGATGGAGTCGAGGAGAACGGCTGCCGTGGTGTTCCCTTCTTCGGTGTCCACTTCCTCGATCGTGTGGTCCTGGGAGTTGTAGGTGTAGTTCACTGGGCTGCTAGTCTGCGGAGTTTTGCGCGGCGATTGGTGACTGCCCAGTAGGTTCTCCCGAGGGACAGAGCTAAGCTCTTGAGGGGGAGTCTATTGGACATGACGGCAGCGTCCTCGATCTCACACCAAGTGTAACCGGCAAGCATTACCTGATCGAGGGTGTCGGCTTGATATCCGGCGTAGGTTTCACGCTGTCTCTTGAGTCTCTTCAGGTGCCGGATTCTCTTGGAGATCAGTTCTGAGTTTTCGTCGAATTTCATATCGTGGGTATGTTAGTGTGGTTGGATTGAGAGAGGGTCAGGCACGGAGGAAGTCAGGCAGGGCAGACGGTTCCATCGGCTTGGCAAGGGCAGACTTGATGAACCCGGCACCGTCAGGGTCAGGGGTGAGTCCGGCACGTTTGGCCTGGGCGACGATCCAGTCCCAGGCATCCCGCGCATCCTGCGCCTGGAGGTCGGTGTAGCGTTTCTCGTAGCGTCCATTGATGTCGTTCCACGCATTGATCGAGGCACCCGCCTTCTCGACGGCATCAATAAGGGACTGCGAGGGCAGGAACCCAGCAGTCGGGAGGGACTGGCGCACTGGTTCCCGGTGGTCCCGCCGGTCGTCCCGGTGATCGTCCCGCCGGTCGTCCCGGTGATCGTCCCGCCGGTCGTCGTCCCGGTCCCGCCGGTAGTTCTCGCCGGTGCCGTTGCCGTCGTCATCGACCTGCGCGATGCAATACATGGCTGCCGCAGCATACCGGCGAAGGTAGGTGGTGGCACCTCCGACACCTTGCGCGTCCGGTCGTTCCTTGAACTCCCCTTTCTTGTCTACGCTGCCCGGTTTGCAGGACATGGCAGAGGTGACGTAGCCACCGGACTTGTGGCAGAGCGAGGACGTGACGGTCACCAGGGTGCCGTCGAAGCTGCTGCCCTGGAGGAGGGACAGACCGCGCCGAGCGTAGACCGGTCGTGCCGTTGCCAGCACCTGGGCGAGGTCCGCATAGGTGCTGTTGAAGTAGGGATTGTCCGAGGACTTGATGGCATTCTCGACCTCGCCTTGAGCGAGTGCGAGGTCTGCCGCCATGGCGGGAGTGAGGTGGGTGATGTCCATGATGGGGGTTAGGCTAGTGTCGTTGGTTGGTTGGGAGAAGAAAGGGTGGGACTCAGTCGGCTAAGGCTACGAGGCTGCCGTCGTCAGCCTGGGCTACGAGGCTGCCGTCGTCAGCCTTGGTGTAGAGCTTCGGGATGATCATCTCCTCCAAGGTGGACCGGCAGATGCGCCAACGTCCCCCGATGAGGCACCCGGCAAGCTTCCCGTTCTGGAGCAGGTAGTAAACGGTGGGCAGGGGGATGCGGAGGAATACTGCCGTCTCTCGGACGGTCAGAAGCTTCGGCTCGGTGTCGGTGGCTTTCATGGTGGTGGCTTTCATGGTGGTGGCTTTCATGGTGGTGGATGTGGGATTTGTGATCTCGTTGTCGCACAAAGTAATACCTCTGGGATCTATGGCAAATAAATTGTGCGACTTTCGCAAAAGAAAGTGCGACACCCCGTAGAAACCCATGCTTTCCGTAGGACTCGGGTAGGTTTTTGTGGACATCGGGCCGAATTTGTGTCCCGTAATGCCGCCATGAACAAGGACACGCTGACGATCCGCTGGGCACAGAAGGACAGAGACATGGCTGACCGGCTGGAGCGGTTGGCAATCGGGACGGGAGTGAGTGCCTCGACCCTGGCGAAGATCGCAGTGGGTGCGATGCTCGATCACGCGGCCCAAGGGGGTGACCCACTTAAAGGGGTGATGCTCAGTCCTGAGTTTGCCCAGGTCCAGAAGAGGGTGGAACCCATCGCAATCAAGACCGGAGTCGAGCCGGTCAGCCTCCTCTCTATGGTGGTGCAGGCACTGGAGCGTGCCCAGTCGAGGGGCGATCTCTCCCTCCCGATCTCGATCGGACAGAGCAATCCCTCCCGCGAGAGGATCATTGCTCTCCTTCAGGAGGTCGAATCACTGCTCAATTGAACGCTACTCCACGGGGTAGCGGTCCTTGTTTCTATGTAAATTACAAAAAGTCGCACAAATTTGTAGACGAGGTGCGACATTGTGCGACAATGACGGCATGCAAAGCACTGCCTGCCCCGTCCCTCCCCTCAACGCTTCCCTTACCCGCCTCTCCACCAGGGAGATCCGGTCCATCCGTTCCGCCATCCAGGCTGACCCGATCCTCACCGGTAACGACCGCACCGGCGGTGTAGGTCGTGGACTGACCGCAGTGTGCGTCATCCTTCACGGACTCGGGTTCGACCTCGACATGGTCAGCCTCCTCGCCTCCGAGAAGAAGGGCAGCCGACTCCTCCCGTTCCGCCGGACGCACGAGAACGCAGTCTGCGGCTACGAGCATCCCGAGATCGAGAAGCACATGATCTGCTTCGTGTGGGAGAACCTCGGCACCATGACCGAGCCGGTCATCGAGATCATCGCCTACCTTTCCTGAGACCCGAGTCCCCCACCCTCTCACCCTATCACTACCATGAGACACCACTCTCCCCATGCCGTCCCGGTCACCCTCTTCGGGTTCAACTTCATCGTTAACCTCCTCACTAACTCAGTGCTCTGCATCGAGCCGGACGGATCTCTCGTCCCCATGGGGTTCTTCCAGGGGCGCGGTCTCATCCTCGAACTCGCCCGTCAGCAACAACCCTCCAACTGATCCACTACCATGCACACCATCACAGATAACAGCATCCACTTCGCCCATACCGTCCCCGGCGAAGAATTCGAAGTCACTGTCAGGTCTGCCGAGGGCAGCGACGACTTCATCTTCACCATCACCACGCCGGACAACCTGCCGGTGGAGACCCGTCACATCCCTACCAGGGGTCATCAGTGCGTCGTTCGCAATCTCAGCGTGGGGCACAATCGTCCGTTCATCGTCGAGGCATACCGGTCGATCTTCTGGGGGGTGTGGACACGCTGCCTCCACCTCAAGGTCAGCCGGACCTCCGAGGTCATCCATCTCCGCACTCCCAAGATCTGAGAACCCAACCACAATACTAAGCTACACACTACCATGACCGCAAAATATCTGGACGCACCTGAACTCGAAACCCTCATCGCCATGGCGAAGGGACTCCGCAAGGGGCAGAAGTTGAACCCGCATGCCAAGGCACAGTTCGTCATCCTCGTCGATGGTGGCTACATCTTCTGCAAGACCGAGAAGACCCTCCGCAAGGAACTCGCCTCGTGCCTGTTCCCTCCGATCTTCCGCACCTTCCGCAATGCGGACAAGGGTGTCAGCATCGACCTCAACCCCAAGTTCTGAGACACTACCATGACCACCATACGAAAGAACCACGGACCCTTCATCAAGGTCGCCCGATCCATCCGCACCAACCTGAAGCACGGAGACGCCACGCTGACGTGCCACATTCAACGGGGGACCACCCCCATGGGGCGACCCTACTCACTCTCCCCGAAGTGGTTCATCCGCTACGACGGCAGCCCGTGCGGGATGGGACCATACTCTGCGGACCATGTTCGGAAGTTCTTCTCCGTTTAATTACAATATTTACAGAAAGTCGCACAAATTTGTAGACGAGGTGCGACAATGTGCGATTGTTGTCGCACACCCAAAACCACTCCACTGACCACCGCTACCATGTCCGATCTATCTACCCTCGCCGTCTACGCTCCCATCAAGGAGATCCACTATGCCCAGGCTGACGGTGCCGCACCGTTCGAGCTTCACGTCGTCCCCGATGAGGGCAGCACCGGGTTCCTGCTCACGGGCAATGGGCCGCACGGGGCGTTCGAGTGCTACTGCCCACCCAAGGACGAGGAGGTCACACTCGACTTGTCCCGCATCATCGGAGTGCCCTACATCGTTCTGGTCGAGCCTCGCTTCGGCGATGACTGGCTGGAGGAGACCGTCGTCGGTCACATCATGACTCTGCACCCTATCACAACCCCAATCGTCATCCACTCATAACTGCAATGCTGTCCCACTTCCTTCCTAAGATTCCCATGACCCACCCATCCAAGCCCATCCCCGTCCTCTTCACCACCTCGGTGATCGATCACCTCCAAGAGGTTCTCGACTCGCTCAACAGGGACGAGACGTCCTGCCCAGATCCTGAGTGCCGTGGCACGATGGTGTTCCGCCGGTTCAATGAGCCGCAGTGCCGTCTCGTTGGTGAGTATTCTGTCTGCGACTACTGCGGGAGGATCGACGCATGAGCAACCAAGCCACACCGCAGGAGACCGGCTGGACCTTTGGGTCCTCCCTGCCTGAGTTACTCCAAGCCTGCAGTCACGTCGTCGGCGGTCAGGAGGTCGTCGAGATCCGGTGCCCGTCCGGCATCTCGGTCCTCCATCGTGAGGCTGCCATCACTCTCGCCAATAATATCCTCGTAGCCTGTTATTCGAAGTCATGACCGTAGAACCACGAGAACAGAACCCTAGCGTTCCCCACATGAACGACATCAAGAGCAAGGCAGTAGTCAGCGCAGCCTGCCACATCCAAGAGGCACTGCCTCACCTGATCAAGGCTGCCGATCTGATGGCATGGCTGGAGAAACAGGACAAGGTGCCCCACGAGGCAAACCTCGACCTGTCCATCCAGATGGCACGGGTCACTATGGATTCACTCCGCAGCCGACTACTAGGGTTCCCGGCATGAAGCTATGCCAGTGCGGTGCTACCGCCCAGAAGAACAGGACACGGTGCCCTGGATGCAGGAGGGCATCCCAGAGGGCAGCCAACCCTCTTCTGACTGCCTATGCCCAGATCAGGGACCGAGCCCGCAGGAAGGGCATCCAGTTCGCTCTGCCGTGGGACTTCTTCACGACACTGGCAGAGGCTACCGGCTACGTCACCGGCAGAGGCAGGTCAGTCGATGATCTCCACCTCGACCGGATCGATGCCACCCGTGGCTATCTGCCGGACAATGTCAGGGTGGTGACAGCGGCAGAGAACCTTGCCAAGGCAGTCGGTGAGAGAGGTCGTGTCATGCAACCCTGGGAGGATGCATGGGACGCTGCCGTGGCACGTCACACCGAGGACTACTGGAACGCTGACCCTGACGCAGTCTTCTGAATCATCATGAACTGGATAGAGCAATGCAACATGGAAGCGATGGCACTGTCCATCGGGCTACGGCAGGAAGTCCTAACCGAAATACGGAACGGCATGTCACTAGGTGACGTCAGCCGGAAGTGTGAACTGTCACTGGCAGCAGTCTGTGGCATCGTCCAGATCAACATCACCGAGACGACCGTCACTGACCTTCGATCTCGGTCAGTGTGACGTGTCACGCTGCCGCTTTGATGGCAGCGTTCTTGCGATACCACTGACGCACTGACACCCCTGCCTCTCTGGCACGGTCTGCCACGGTGACACGACAGGCACCGGCACTCTGTGCCACCCGTGTCACAACCGATGGCACAGATGGCACAGGGGAAGTCACAGAGGGTGTCACACTCGGCACAGGTGGTGTCACAGTGTCATGCTTCCGGTGTGACATGGCAACCTCCCGCAGCATGACCTCGAACAGTGCCAGGATGACAACCGGAGGATAGGCATGGCACACCTGTGTCATCCAGCCGGGTCCGTCAGCAGGCCACACGTTGAACGTGATCGAGACCAGGGTGAAGAACACTGTCAGGGTGACATACCACGCCGCCGGTCTGCCATCCATCTTGGCATTGAGTGTCGCGACACTGAACCCGATCAGACTGCCATCCACGATCCAGGGGAAGACGTAGGGCAGTGGCATAGTGTGACGCTCGGCGAACTCTGCCAGGGTCGAGGCTGACATTGCAAAGGCAAGGCATGTCAGTGGCAGCAGGAAGACCATAACCATCCAGGGGAGTCTGTGCCATCGCTTAGGTGTCATGATGGCACGATGACACTATCATGCCATAGTGCCAAACGGTCTTTTGACACTACTGCCGTTTGGTGACAGTGTCATGGCATGTCACTATCCAACGGGATGCCTGTCAAGGCATGGGTCATGAGGTTCGTGGACCTCTGCCAGGAGGGCACGTCACGCATCGATGCCTATGTCGTAGCCAAGGGGATGGAGCGGGCTGACATCGTGCCTGACACCTATTCCAAGGCTGCCAGGACATGGGCGAGCAAGGGGGCAGTGACATACCGTGCCATCCTGGCCGAGGCAGAGGGAGGCATGCCGGTGGAGATCTTCAAGGAGACACCCGTGACAGAGGTGTTCGTCGAGAGGCAGGATGAATCAGACGAGGATGACGGGCAGCATACCAGGGTGATCTATGGCAAGAACCGGTATCTCCTGCTCTTCCAGGGGATCGCGTTCGACCGCAACACCAAGGACAAGGACAGGATCGCTGCCGCTGCCCTGGTCATGAAGTATCTGTCCTACGACGTGCCAGAGAAGCAGGCAGACGGCAAGGAACTGGCAGAGGCTGCCGCTATCCTGGCACTGCCCGACACCACTGTGTTCGTGCCCAAACACAAGCACGAGGAAGGGGAGGGGATCACCCCAGGATCTGATAGTAGCCACGGGACGAATAGCTGACGAGACCCCTGCCTCGTAGCTCTCCCAGGACCAGATAGATCAGCCGGTGTGGGATCCCTGAGATCTGCCGCAGCCCGACTGTGTCGGCACAGAGCGACCTGCCCCCCTTCGGGGTGGGTTTGCTGAACGCAGTCATGGCATCCAGTAGGGTTCGTGCGCTGTCACTCATCTCGATCTCTGCGTGTGGTTTCATGGGTGTCCGAGCATAGCAGAGTGTCAGGGTTCAGGCAAGCGGAATGGGTATGCTTGATGGGAGTGCCATATGCCACTGGCAATAGGAGTGCTATTAGGTGCCTAGATACGGAAGGAAAGGAAAGGAAAGGGAAGTACACTCACACGCGAGGAAAGAAACACTTGATAGGAGTGCCATATGCCACTGGCAATAGGAGTGCTATTGACTGTGTTGATACGTAAGGAAAGGAAAGGAAAGGAAAGGGAAAGGAAGTACACTCACACGCGAGGAAAAAAAAACACACACTGGGGGTTGCTATCTTCGCAACCGGTAGGACATGTGCGCGACATGGCCCCGTTCTTCACACTCGATGGCATCGACTTCTACCTTCCCCTGAACTAACATGAGTGTATCATCAACCACCACCCAGGTCGAGGTCACACTCACCGCACCGTTGCAGACGGTCAGCATCCCGTTCGTGTTCTTCGATGCTTCCGACCTCGTCGTCCTGGCAGCCGGTGTGCTGAAGACCCTCACGACCCACTACACCGTCACCGGCGGCAATGGCTCGACCGGATCCATCACGATGACGGCAGCCGGTCCCTCGACTGGTCTGCTGTTGTGCTACCGGTCGATTCCCAACACCCATACCCTCGACCTGACGCAAGGTGGACCCATGCCGCCCGAGGAGATCGAGAAGTCTCTGGACCGTCTGACCTACATCGCCCAGCAACTCTCTGCCCTGCTGGCAATCGCCGTCCGCTATGCACCCGGCACGGCAGCCCAGGATGCCCTGACCCTCGGCACGGTCCCGGCTGTCGTCGGCACGACCGGCAACGGTGCCACGTCGATGCTGACCATCGACCAACTGGTGGAACTCTTGAACGTCGATGGTTCCCTGGTTGACCGTCCCACCAAGACGTTTGCCGATTCCGCAGCCATGAGTGCCTCTGTGCCGGACTTTGTCGGCCAAGTAGGGACAAGACTCGACCTCATCACATCCCCCCGTCTAGCGTGCCTCTACGTCGCAACAGCGGCCACTGCCGGATCTTGGTCTGTGTTCAACATCACGACGGCATCCATCCCCGATCTGGCAATCACGACGGCCAAGCTGAATGACCTCTGCGTCACGGCAGCCAAGATCGCAGCCCTGACCATCACGGCAGCCCAGGTAGCAGAGGCTACCCTCACGAGATCCAAGACGATTGCAGCCGATCGTCCTGCCCAGGTCTTTGCCAACAACGCAGCCAGGACGGCAGCCACGCCGGACTTCATCGGTCAGCTTGCCGTGCAGGTCGATCTCATCGCATCCCCCCGGATGGCATCCATCTACATCGGCAGCGCAGTGTCTGCCGGTTCCTGGGTGGTTCTCGACATCACGACGGCATCGGTGCCTGACCTTGCCATCACGACTGCGAAGGTGGCGGATCTCAACATCACGGCAGGCAAGCTTGCCCTCAACTCGGTCACGAACGACAAGGTGCTGGACGGGAACATCGTAGGGTCCAAGCTCTACGGTGCGCCATTTATGCGTCGGTCAGACTTCTTTCTGTCGTCAGGCACTGCCGCCACGTTCACTCCATCGACCGGTGCCCGTGCCTTGCTTGCCAGGGTTTGGGGTGCCGGTGCTGGTGGTGGTGGTTCTAACGGTGTCGCTTCCCAGGTCGGGTTCGGCATGTCAGGTGGTGGTGGTGGCTACTCCGAAGTGTTCATCACCGACATGACCCAGGTCTTCAAATATACCGTTGGAGCAGCCGGTGTGGGTGGTGCGGCAGGATCGAATCCTGGCACCGCCGGTGGCGACTCGACCTTCTTCGGTGGGGTAGCTGGAGCGACTGCCCGTGCCATTGGTGGTGGAGGGAATGGTGGTGCTGCTGGCACTGCTGGCACTGCCTCCACAGTGGTTGGAATCGGTGGAATTGCTGGCTATGGCACAACCGGTCTGATCAACTTCAGGGGTAGTCATGGTGGTTCTGCCGGACGTTCAAGCGGCACGATCCCGTTCCCTGGATCAAAGCAGGGTGATGCTCCCTTCATCGGTGGTGGTCGCGCCTCTTCCGAGAACAACGCCGGGGTCATCGCAGATACCTACGGGTGTGGTGGTGGCGGTGCGTTAGTCTCCACCGCCGTAGCCCGTGCTGGTGGTGACGGGTTCGCCGGTCTCATCATCATTACCGAATTCTTCTAAGCCATGAAAGTCATCATCATCGATAGAGCAACCCGCATAGTCCTCAACGTAGGCACCGGAGAACCCGAAGCAAACCCGGCTGAGCGTGGTCAGATCTACGTGGTGGTCGAGGACTCCTTCTATGTCGGGCGAGGATTCACGTTAGTCGGACCCTCCTCAAACAGGGCGATCTGGCAGGGTCTCTCGCCTGAGCAATCCTTCGCGCCACCGGCACCGGAACCCACCGAAGAAGAATCTCCTGAGTAAACCAACCAACTAAACACGCTAAGCCATGCAAGTATTCATGATTATCCTGACCGCATTCCGTGGTCTCAAGCTGATCGAGATCGCCCAGATCCTCGCAGACGTCTTCGACTTCTTCACTCCTGACCAGAAGGATGCCATCCTCGACCGGATCGAGAAACGCATCGCCACCAATCAGGCAGCCAAGCCGGTCCTCAAGCGGGGCATCGCTCTGGCATCCCTCACCGCACTGCGTGCGTTCATCGGTGTCCCTGACGACGACACCGACCAACTCAACCCGATCTAATGGTCGAGGTCATTGCCTGGGTTCTCATCGGCTTATGTCTCGTCGGCATGACAAGAGGAGACAACCTGCCTCCACCTCCTCCGCTCAAGTGGTAGAACACGCTGACAAGATTGGTGACCTGTTCCGGCTGATCTCTCAGGACCGGCAGGACATCATCCGGCTAGACACCGAGGTCAAGGGGGTCCGGACGGATCTTGTTGACGTCAAGACCCTCCTTGAGGGCATCGCCAGTCGCCAGAACAAGGGCACGGATTGGCCCCTCTTTGTCGGGTTCCTGATGCTGATCCTAGCGATCGTGGGAGGGTGTGGCAAGATGGCACTCGACCCACTTGCCAGCAGGGTCGAGGCACTGGAGGAGGAGCAACTCGAACACCGCAAGACCGCAGTCTCCCTGGCAGTGATCCAAGAGCGCAGCCGGTGGCAGACCTTTGCGATCACGGGGGAGATGGGTGAGTGATCCCACCATCGATGCCCTGATCAGGAGGCTGTCGGATCCCGACTGGAGGATCCGCAACCTCTACACGATCATCAACGAGGATGCCAAGGTCATCCCGTTCCGACCCAACTCGGGCCAGGACTGGTTCTTCGAGGAACACTCGTGGTGGACGTTGATCGTTAAGGCGAGACGTCTCGGGTTCTCCACTGCTATTGACCTCAAGGGTCTCGACCGGGCCATTTTCAACCCCCGGCAGAACGTCGGGCTGATTGACTTCAAACTGCCGGACGCTCGCAAGAAGTTGGCGGGCATGGCATTCTCCTACGACACCATCGGACAGAACATCCCAGGTCTTAAGGTAGAGCAAGGCATGGCAGTCAATGCCTGGATCAAGGACCGATTCCCCTGCGACCCAACCACGGACGAACTGAAGTTCGGGAACAAGTCCGTCTTCTCTTGCTCTACCACATTCCGTGGCGGTGCCTTGCAGTATCTCCACGTCTCCGAGTTCGGGCCCCTGGCAATGGCACGACCGCAGGATGCCAAGGACATCCTGACCGGCGCACTGCCTGCGGTAGGGATGGGGAACATGGCATTCTTCGAGTCCACCCACAAGGGCGGGAAGTCCGGTCCCCACTACGACCTGATCAAGGAGGCAACTGCTCGCCTCGGGCAGATCCACAACGAGAGGCAGTTCAAGATGCTCTTCTTCCCGTTCCAACGGAACCCGAAGAACGTCCTCGACCCTCGCACGATCACCATCCGCAGGGACGAGGCACAGATCTTCGCGGAGTGGGAGAACAGCGGGATCCGGCTGACCCCCGAGCAGAAGGCATTCTGGGCGAACGAGTTCCGCACCCTCAAGGAGGACACCTTTCGAGAGTTCCCAGCCTGCCTTGCCGACGTCTTCCGCGCCCCGGTCGAGGGTTCCATCTACGGTGATCGACTCACCCGGCTGCAATCCGAGGGCAGACTCTGCCAGTTCCCCTTGCAAGGTCGCTATCCCTGCGTCATTGCCTGGGATCTTGGTCAGGCTGACGCTATGGCGATGTGGTGCATCCAAGTCACCAAGACCGACATCAGACTGCTGAACTACTACGAGGCATCCGGGGAACCCGTGGAACACTTTGCCAGGAAGCTGGACGAGTGGAAGCTCCGCTACCCCATCACCAAGCACCTCTTCCCTCACGATGCCAACCACCGGTCGAAATCGGGCCGGACCTTTGTGGGTGATGCCAGGGAAGCAGGGATCACCCCGGCTACCGTGGTGCCGGTCACTCCGGACGTCTACATCGGGATCAACCAGGGGCGGAACCTCCTCGACATCGTGCTTGTCCACGAGGACGCGCAGCAAGGGTTCGACCTCCTGGCAGGATATCGCAAGCCGGTGGTGGCTGACGGTGTCGCACTGCGGACGATGCCGATCCACGACCACACCTCGCACTGCGCCGACGCATGGCGCACCTTCGTCGAGGCGTATAGCCAAGGCATGGTCTCACCTCACGACATGGCAGTCCGGCACCGCAACGTCCACGCCGAGGGAGGGTCTATCCTGGCATGACACCATTCCTCCGAGCGATGGCGGTGTGGGAGGGCGAAGCGTGCGCCCGGTCGTTCGATGAGGAGATCAGGACTCTGCTACTCACCGGCATCGTTATCAGCACTCCGACCTTCTTCGGTGCCATGCGCCCAGTCTGCTCTGCCTGGGACTACCACACCGCCACCGATCCCATCTATGTTGCTGAGCCTGGGCAGGCAGATTGCTGGCACGTCCACGTTGCGGCTGGGGACTGGCGTTATGGCAGTAGGTTTCTGTTAGAGAATCCCCTTGCTTTTATCCAGTTCGAGCGAAATAACTGCCTCCGCATCTACCGGTCTGACAAGTTCATCCCGCGAATGGCTTAACATGATACTCACACCATCCATCCACGCCTTACATGACACGCCAGTCCCTGGTGATGCACCCTTTCACATTCTCGACTTCGCCGCCTATAAGGGTGGCGGATCGAGCGCACCCAAGAAGGAGAAGAAGGAGAAGAAGGAGAAGAAGGAGCGAGATCGCCCTGTCATCACTCCTCCTCGACCCGGTGCCGTCAAGGCAACCCTTCCGAAGAACCTGACCAAGCCACCCACGGCACCGGTCGTGGTTCCTGTCACCTTGCCGACTACTCCGGTTCCCGGCCCGGTCGCTCCCGTGGTGCCACCGGCAGCCCAGGTCATCGGTCTCACCACCACTGGAGAGGACGCAAAGCGTCGTCGCCGTCAGGGCATCCTGGCTGCGGTCGGTCAAGCTG
>Ga0247843_1002212_pt1 | contig 36292 bp, 28 predicted proteins | sample LaCruzMarch2017__FD_192420 | JGI IMG/M metagenome (GOLD analysis project Ga0247843, IMG submission 192420) | Freshwater microbial communities from meromictic Lake La Cruz, Castile-La Mancha, Spain - LaCruzMarch2017_8m | ecosystem: Environmental > Aquatic > Freshwater > Lake | place: Spain... | reverse complement strand
CACCAATCCACCAGTCACCAATCCACCAGTCACCATGATTAAAATAGACCACATTGGCATCGCTGTGCGCGACCTTGGCGCAAGCAACGAGCTCTTCCACAAGCTCCTGGGCGAAGCACATTACAAAGTGGAAGCTGTTGAAAGTGAGCGCGTTGCAACCTCTTTTTTCAAAATTGGAGAAAGCAAAATCGAACTCCTGGAAGCCAGCGACCCGGAAAGTCCCATTGCCAAGTTCATCGAAAAACGCGGTGAGGGCATACACCATATTGCTTTTGAAGTGGACGACATCCAAGCGGAAATTGAACGCCTTGAAGCGGAGGGATTTGTCCCACTAAACCGCGAGCCCAAGCGGGGCGCTGACAACAAATTGGTGGCATTTTTTCACCCCAAATCTGCGGGTGGGGTGCTTGTGGAGTTGTGTCAGAGCATTCCGTGAAAAGTTCTGGGGATTTGTTGATTTGGGGATTTGGTTATTCGAGCACCCAAGCTTAGTCACTCGAATAACCAAATCCCCAAATCCCCCAATAGCCAACCTCAGAGGCTCCTTGTCCTTCCACCATCCACAGGCAAATTGATCCCATTGATATAAGAAGCCGCCGGACTGGCTAAAAACGCCACCGCCGCAGCCACTTCCGAAGGCTCAGCAAAACGGCGCATGGGCACTTGGTTTTTGAACTGGTTTTCCACCGATTCCTTAGTTGCCTCGTTTGTGCTGGCCCGTTTTTCAATGATTTCTTCCAGTCTTCCTGTGCGCGTAAAGCCCGGCAGCACATTGTTCACCGAGATGCCAAATTGGCCCACTTCATTGGCCCAGGTCTTGGCCCAGGCAGCCACCGCCCAACGCGTGGTGTTCGACACCCCCAGGTTGTCCAGTGGTTCTTTTACGGAAGTGCTGATGATATTGATGATACGCCCATAGCCTTCTGCTTTCATTCCGGGCAACACGGCTTGCGCCAATAACTGATTGCAAATCAGGTGGTTGTGGTAGGTCATCAAAAATGCTTCGCCCCTTGCTTCCGTTATCGGACCTCCAGCAGGCCCCCCTGTGTTGTTTACCAGAATATGGACAGGCTGGCGTTCCAGCAGTGCTGATACTGCTGTTAAAAGTCCTTGGCTGTCAGAAAAATCAACCGTTAAATAGCCATGCTTTTGACCTTGCGATGTATCCAGCGTAGCGATGGTTTCCTGCAGAGCAGATTCTGTGCGGGCCATCAAGGTGACGTTTGCGCCCAAGGCCGCAAGTTCAATGGCAACTGCGCGGCCAATGCCTGCGCTGGCGCCGCCTACAAGGGTGTTTTTGTGGAGGAGTGATAGGTTCATTTGCTATGTTGTACCGGCGACCTTAGTCGCAGGAATGTTTTATTGTACTGGCGGCTTTTATATAATTGAACGGTGACTTTACACGCAGGAGTTTCCTGATTTTCAGAGGATTTCTACCTCGTTTCAGCGGTTTATGGATTCCCACCCATTGCTTTAAAAAAACCACCCAACAGATTCAGCACCCCTTCTACCGCTTGCTCGTTTTCAACAGGAAGTTTTACAAAAGTTTGCCCTGTTTTTTCGTCTTTATGGACAATGCTTTTTACCAAACGTTCTGTGGCCTGAGGGTCACTAAGGGTGCGCGCCAGTTGGCTAAAAAATTGCAGGCCGTTTTGTACCAGAGCCTCCGGTGTTTGCGGATGCGGAGAGCGGGGGACTTCACTCGTACTAGCTACATCAGGTAAAGGGTTGTCCAAATCGTCTGGAAGATCGTCGGAATACGGTTCGACCGTCGGTCTTGGTGGCGCGGGTGAAGCATCGGGTACTAAATTGTCGTCGTCACGTTGTGTTGTTGGCCTTTCAATTTCTTCGGGAGACACGGATGCCATACCACTCACCGTGTCGCGGGTGATGACTTCAACAGAGGCCATGAACTGTTTGAATTTGCTGTCGCCCATAAAAATGGTGTCATCGCCGTCATCCAGCACCCCGGCGGCCATGCTTTTTTTGAACTGGATCACACTGAGTAAATTATGCTCAATGCTTTCTTGCGCTACCAGATTGATAATATTCACCGGCTTTTCCTGGCCGAGCCTATGGATACGTCCGATGCGCTGTTCGAGTACGCCTGGATTCCAAGGGATGTCGAGGTTGACCAACCAGGCGGCAGATTGGAGGTTGAGGCCCACGCCGCCCGCATCGGTACTAAGAAACACACGTACTTCAGGATTTTCGTTGAATTCGGTGTAGAGCGCGCCTCGATTTTTGCTTGCCACTTGTCCATGGAGGTAGCGGTATCCCACGCCCAAATCTTCTAATTCTTTAGCCACGAGGTCATTCATCCGGGCCCACTGACTGAACACCACCACCTTCTCGCCCTCAATTTCGAGTATTTCGCTCAAGATGTTGCGCAACTCGTCCACCTTGGTTTGATAGTTCGTGCTTTGGTCCACGATGTAGGTGCTGTCGCAAACCATGCGCATCAGATTCAGGTTTTTTAGGAGTTTTTGGCGGTCTTGCTCATCCAGGAACTTCATGCGTTGCCATTTGAGCACCAGTTTGGCCACCTGATCGGCGAACTCGCGGTGCATTTCACGCTGAGGTTTAGTCATGGGCACCACCAGGTTTTTGTCGCTGCGCTTGGGAAGTTGTTTGAGCACTTCCTTTTTGGTGCGCCGCACGAGGCGTTGCGCAAGCAGGTGACGAATCTCGCCCAGGTTTTCGTAGCCGATCACGCGCCCGTTGTCGTCGGTGGTCTGATAGCGGGGGAAAAATACGTGGCGTGGGCCGAGGGCGAAGGGATCAACGAATTGCACGAGGCCATATAATTCTTCCAAGTTGTTCTCGATTGGGGTGCCAGTAAGGACAAAAACGTAGCGTGAACCAACCCTACGCACACTTTGAGCAATCTTGGTGCGCCAATTTTTGATACGCTGGGCCTCGTCGAGTATTATGAGATCATAACCGGCCTCATCCATGGCTGCACTGTCGAACAGTGCCGAGTGATAGGAGGCGATTTTGTACACCGCCTCGCCCTCTCGGTGTTCACGGTGGCGCACTGTAGCATTTCCTTCCACGACTTTGGCATCTTGCCCAGCGAATTTATCAATTTCCGTTTTCCATTGGTACTTCAGCGAAGTGGGTGCAAGTATGAGTACTTTAGAAATGCCCATCTCGCGGCGAAGCAATTCGGTGGCGGCTATGGCCTGTAAGGTTTTCCCGAGGCCCATTTCGTCGCCGATAATGGTACGTCCATGTTGGTACGCAAACAGCACCCCCTGCGCCTGGTAGGGGAACATCTCTGCTTTTACTAGACCAGAGAGCCATGCTTTGCGCTGTTCATTATCCATAGCCTCCACCTTTTTCACCCGCCGCTGGTGCTCTCGCTGTTCGAGAATGTGTTCCAGCGCGTCGTCATAGCATCGAAATTCAGTGCTGATGGCGCGGGCTTTTTGGAGAAAAACCTCGAAGTGAGCGAAGCCGTTTTCTGTGAGACAGAATTGGTCGTCAAAGTAATCGAGCGAAAGATCGGCAAACGCTTCCAAGTTTTCAGTGCCAATACGGAGGCGCACTCGTTTGCCTTTTCGGTAGTCGAGATAGACAGAAGAATAGGCTCGTTCTTCCTGGGTTTTAAGGTATTTGCGCAGTCTTTTTTTTGAAACAAGCCGAAACACCGCTTCTATATGTTTACATGTACCCAGCCGGCTGACGCGAAAATCGTAACAATTGCAGAAATTGTGTCCCCGGTGATCGGGGCTGCGCAGGGCTACCTTGTAGGTGTTTCGCGAGGCAGGATTGCTCACCAGATAGTCAGCGTACACGGTTTCGGGACTGATTTTCTCGATGCTAAAATCGTTGTCGTGTACGAACTGTTTGCGCAGCGCAATCTGCCATTTTTCCATGGCCATGCCCTCGGGTCGACGGTGGTAGGGAACTTCTTTTTTTTTCTTCTTTTTGGAATCTTTTTTGGCGGGGGAGGGCGTTGTAGGCGCGGCCATGCTGTTTTCGTTTTTAGGGGGGTGAAAGTAGGGAGTTGGGGTGGGATGAGGAAATTTGTTGTTCGGTTGCGAAAGAAAAAATGCCGTAGGCATGACATTATGGAAACAGCTAAGTATGTGGATATATCCCAAAACGGCGTAGCCGTGACATTATAAAATGTCACGGCTACGCCGTTCATCGCGCCCCAACATCCGTCCCAACATCCGTTGGGCTACCATAATGTCACGGCTACGCCGTTTTTTATACCCTTCGGGCACAGGGATGTCACGGCTACGCCGTTTTTTATACCCTTCGGGCACAGGGATGTCACGGCTACGCCGTTTTTTATACCCTTCGAGCACAGGGATGTCACGGCTACGCCGTTTTAGATGGGTTCGTGGAAAATGTATTTTTCATCGTGTTCGATCTCAAATTTTTGTAGGAACTCGAGGTATTCGGATCGGAATGAACGTTTTTTATGGTGCGCCTCTTGGTTTTGAACGTATCTATAAACAACATTGACTTGCGATTTTGCGTAGGAAAATGCTCCAAATCCCTTTTGCCACTCAAATCGGTGATCCAAAAACTTCTGTTCGTTTACCCACCCTGAGGCATTGGATTTGACCTTTTGCATCAAGTCGGAAACGGATTGCTTGGGGTCTAAACCGAAGAAGCAATGAACATGGTCGGCTACACCATTAACAATCAATGTTTTGTGTCCAAGTTCATTGATTGTTTGGCCGATGTAACCAAAAAGTTGCTGCCTGAATTCGGGTAAGATTAAACCCTCCCGGAATTTGACCGCGAATACGGTCTGGATGTGGATTTGATGATAAGTGTTAGCCATGATTAACGTGTTTTGGTATAAAGTGTATTATAAAATTAGGGGATAAAAATGGATTAAGCAAGGGGTGAGTACGGAAAAATGCCGTAGACATGCCATTATGGTAACACATGGCAAACCAGATGATAAAAAACAGAACGGCGTAGCCGTGACATTATGGTAGCCATTGTAAAATGGCGGGATATTAAAACGGCGTAGCCGTGACATTATAAAATGCCACGGCTACGCCGTTTCATCGCGCCCCAACATCCTCCCCCAACATCCGTTGGGCTACCATAATGTCACGGCTACGCCGTTTTTCAGGCCTGCTACCGACTTCGGCGATACCAAAATGCCGTAGGCATGACATTATGGTAACAAAAAAACTCCCGGCAGCGCCTACGCACCACCGGGAGTTCTATTAATTCGTCCCGCCTTCGTCCCAAGCACTCGGGGCTACGACGGGTAAAAATCGTCCATCGTAATTCGTCGATCGTAAATCGAACTACCCTTTACCACCCTTGGCAGCCGCAATCACCGCTTCAGAAACGCTGGCTGGTGGCGGAGCATAGTGACTGAATTCCATGGTGCTCGAAGCACGGCCAGAAGTCAGGGTACGGAGTTGTGTCACGTAGCCAAACATCTCGGAAAGTGGCACTTCGGCTTGAATGGCTACTGCGCCACCCATACGTCCTTCTTGTCCTTTTGGCAAACCACGGCGGCGGTTCAAGTCGCCAATCACTGGACCAACATAATCTTCAGGTGTGATTACCTCCAGCTTCATGATGGGTTCCATGATCACTGGTTTGGTGGCCGGCGCAGCAGCGCGGAAACCTTCCTTGGCGCACAACTCAAACGCAATTGGCTTGGAGTCAACGGCGTGCATGCCACCGTCAATTACCTTCACCTTCATCGAGTCAATGTTGTAGCCAGCAAGGATACCGTTGTTCATCATCTGCGTGAAACCGTCGGCGATAGGCTTCTGATAGTTTTTGTCAATCGAACCACCCACGATACCCCATTCGAACTGGAGTTTCTTTTTGCCGCTCTTGAAGTCGTCGCTGTTGAGGAAGTCCTCGTCGGCAGGGCCGAGGGTGAATTCCATATCGGCGAAAAGACCAGAACCACCCGTTTGCTTTTTCAAGCGCTCACGGTGTGTGGTTGTTTTGGTCAAAGCCTCTTTATAGTTTACTTGTGGAGCGCCCTGGTTGCATTCCACTTTGAATTCGCGACGCAAGCGGTCCACGATGATTTCCAAGTGCAATTCTCCCATACCGCTGATGACCGTTTGGTTGGTGTCCTCGTCATAGCGCACGCGGAAAGTTGGATCTTCCTCGGCGAGTTTGTTGAGGGCCATGCCCATTTTGTCCAGGTCTTTCTGTGTTTTTGGTTCAACCGCCAAGCCAATTACAGGCTCAGGGAACACCATGCTTTCGAGTACAATCGGGTGGTTTACGTCACAGAGCGTATCGCCTGTGCGGATGTCTTTGAAACCTACTGCTGCTGCAATGTCGCCCGCTTCCACCGAATCAATCGGGTTCTGCTTGTTGGCGTGCATTTGATACAGACGGCTGATGCGCTCTTTATCCCCAGTGCGGGTATTCAGAACATAAGAACCAGCGTCCAGTTTACCCGCATACACACGTATAAAACACAAGCGGCCTACGAATGGGTCGGTAGCGATTTTGAACGCCAATGCGGTAAAGGGCTCCGTTACCGAAGGCTTCCGGGATACTTCTTTCTCCGTTTTTGGATCGGTACCCGTGACAGATTCGATGTCAATAGGCGCTGGAAGGAAATAACAAGCTGCGTCGAGGCAAGCCTGTACACCTTTGTTTTTGAACGCTGAGCCGCACATCACCGGGGTCATTTTCAGATCACATACAGCTGCACGAACTGCTGCACGCATTTCATCAACCGTAATGCTATCAGGGTCGTCGAAGAATTTTTCGAGGAGCTTATCGTCGTAAGAAGCGACCTCTTCAATCAGTTGCTGACGAAGTTCATGAACGGTTTCTTTTAGATCTTCGGGGATGGGAATCTCCGTGTAAGTCATGCCCTGGTCGTGTTCGTTCCAGACAATTGCTTTGCCCATCACGAGATCCACTACACCTCTAAAATTGTGTTCCGCGCCAATAGGTACCTGAAGTGGAATGGCATTTGAGCCGAGTTTGGCTTTCATGTCTTTCACCACCATCATAAAGTCGGAGCCAGCGCGGTCCATCTTGTTGACGAATGCGATACGCGGCACTTTATAGTTGTCGGCCAAACGCCAGTTGGTCTCGGACTGAGGCTCTACGCCATCTACTGCCGAAAACAAGAACACCAAGCCGTCAAGCACACGCAGCGAACGGTTCACCTCAACGGTGAAGTCCACGTGGCCGGGGGTGTCAATAATGTTGAAATCATAGAGTTGACCATCTACCGTCCAGTGACACCGGGTGGCAGCTGAGGTGATGGTGATGCCGCGCTCTTGTTCCTGTTCCATCCAGTCCATCGTGGCAGCACCTTCGTGCACCTCGCCGATTTTGTGGTTGACACCAGTATAGAAGAGCGTACGCTCGGTGAAAGTCGTTTTGCCCGCATCAATGTGGGCGGCGATACCAATATTCCGGGTGAACCGAAGGTCCGTTGCCATGACTTTTTCTTATTGAATAAGTGAGAGAATGTGTGAATGAGTGAAATGGGACACAAAACTACGCGATCAGAACAAAATATCGCTTTTGGGCGATAAGATTCCTTTTTTCTGAATATTAATTTTGAGTAAACCCTTTGATTTCTAAGAAAATTTTGAGAACTGAAAACGGTGTTTTCTTTTCAAAACCTCTAAAAATGCCGATACCGCCGAGAATTGCTTTCCCAAACACCATGTTGGGCCTTGCAATCTTCGGCGGTAGGGCGGTGGCTTAGCCTTGCTTAACGTCCACGGAAGTGGGCAAAAGCGCGGTTCGCTTCGGCCATTTTGTGTACGTCTTCGCGTTTTTTCACCGCGTTGCCTTCGCCTTTGGCGGCGGCCATTACTTCGGCGGCGAGTTTTTCGGCCATGCCTTTACCGCTACGGGTACGAGCATATTTGATCATCCACTTAATACCGATGGAGACCTTGCGGTTAGCAGGGAGCTCCGTAGGGATTTGGAAAGTAGAACCACCTACTCGGCGGCTACGAACTTCCACTTGTGGCATAACGTTGTTGAGAGCTTTCTTCCAGATCTGCAACTCGTCCTCGTTGGTGCGGCTTTTCACGATGTCTAATGCATCGTAAAAAATGCCAAATGCAACGCTCTTCTTGCCGTCCCACATGAGGTTATTCACGAAACGTGTTACCATCGTGTCGTTATAACGCGGGTCTGCGGCCAATACTCGAGGTTTCGGTTTGTGCTTACGCATTTTATGAAATGATAAAGTGATGAATTGATGAAGTGATTTTCTAAAGCGGAGGTGAGGTTAATCACTTCATCGCTTTATCACTTCATCGCTTTATTTTTTAGGACGCTTGGTGCCGTATTTCGAACGGCTCTTGTTGCGCTTTTGTACGCCAGCCGTGTCGAGCGCACCGCGCACGATGGTGTAACGTACCCCAGGCAAGTCTTTTACACGACCTCCACGAACCAGCACAATGGAGTGCTCCTGGAGGTTGTGGCCTTCGCCAGGGATGTAGCAGATTACCTCGATTCCGTTGACGAGGCGCACTTTCGCTACTTTGCGGAGGGCTGAGTTAGGCTTTTTCGGCGTGGTAGTGTACACACGGGTGCATACGCCACGCTTCTGCGGGCTGGAATTGAGCGCTCGGCTCTTGCTCGCATACTCCACCTTTTCGCGGCTTTTCCGCACAAGTTGATTGATGGTTGGCATACCGTTATTTTTGCTAAAATTTATGTAACTCGTTCTAAATCAATGAAAAAAGCAGAATAATTCGCTGCCTTTTTCCAAAACGGTGGCAAAGGTAGTTCGACTTCCGCCTATTATCCAAGCGGGATACAAAGTTTTATGCGTGAAATGTGAAGTTCTTACCGGATCACCGTCACATCTCCTTCATACTGCAACTCTGCGCCATCAATAAAGCGCACCATTGCATACCAGGCGAACACGCCATCCACTTTTTGGCCCTTTGCAGTGCCGTCCCAGCCGAAATTGGGTTCATTTAACTCAAAATCCCTGTTTTCGTAGATCAAGCTGCCCCAACGGTCATAAATGCGCAGCAAGGAAATTTGCGCTGCTGCCGGACCACCAAAGCCTGTAAAATGGTCATTTGGATAAAGTTTGTCGGGCATGAAGACGTTTGGGAAATACACCGGGCGGTCTTTTTTGACGCGAATTCGAACAGTGTCAAAGGCCATACAGCCGTCTTCGTCCGTTATTTTGACGATGTAGGTAATATCGTTAATGGCCGTGGCGGTAGGCTCGGCTATATTGGTTTCGCTCAGCCCAATGCCGGGCATCCATTCAAAAGTAACTGGGCGGCCAAAGGGGGCAGTAATCGTACTGATGTCTACCGTGAATCCGAGGTCCAGGGTCGTGTCTGCTGGCTCGGCTGCTACGATAAGGGCTGCTGGCTGATTAATGGTAGCAAATACCGAATCCTGACAACCATAAGCATCTTTAACCTTAACCCAATAATCGCCCGCCAACAAATTTTTCAAGGTATCCGACGCGAAAAACGAAATGCCATCGGGACTGAACCGATAGGGTGGCCGACCACCGATGCCTTCTACACGGATTTCGCCTTCTGGGGTGCCATTACAAATCAGATCCAACACATCCAACAGATTAACGGCCACATCCGGCGGCTCGGTAATAAAAACGCCCTCCACGATGACACATTCATTTCGGTCTGAAACGGTTACGTCATATTGTCCGGGTGTTAAATTGCTGATGGTCTGGGTGGTCGAGCCAGTTGACCACTGGAATTTGTATAAACCCGTACCACCAGAAGGAATGGCTTCTGCCATGCCGTCATTGGCACCAAAGCAAGAAATGTCAATCGTGTCAATGGTCAGTTCCAGTTCAGGATTGTCTACCACATTCACAATGAAGGTCCCTTCGCACAACACGGCATCAATGGCCTGAATGGTATAAGTACCTGCTGCAAATCCTCCCTGCGAATTACTTGGGATGTATCCATTGCCCCAATCGAACTGTACGACCGGTACGCCATTGGTTACATTAAGCGTTATGACCCCATTGGAATCGCCAAAACAAAGGGGGGCGTCTACACTTGCCTCCGCAGTCAAAATCCGTTCGTCTACCTGAATTCCGAGGTCGGTTTTACAGTTATTAAAATCAACGATGGTAAGCGTGTAAAAACCCACACCAAGACTGTCCAGGAAATTTTCGGTGGTAAATGGCCCGTTGTTCCAACTGAATAAATAGGGTGGAGTGCCGCTCGTGATATTGTTGATGGTGATCTGCCCATTGGCTGTCCCGTTGCAATCGGGGGCCGCGATAAGTGCGTCCACCTCCACATCCGGGTAAATCAAAACGGATTGAATGTCTGTGACTTTGCAGCCTAAATCAGTTTCAAGGGTCAACACAACCGGGTGAACACCGGGGGTATTGAAGGTTACGGTATGCGGGCCAGGCCCCGTGGCGGTTTGTGGCATAACATCCGCTCCGAAACTCCAATTCCAGGAGGTGATTGCTCCAAGGGCGAAAGTGGAAGCATCTACCACCTGCACGGGAGTTCCAAGGCAAACAGCATCCGGTATGGTTGTGAATTTCGCTTCAGGACCCAGGAACTCGCCGGTGCCGCCAAATTCGATGGAGAAACCGTTGCCCGTGGAAGAAAAGTTGTTGACCACCAAGGCATACGTTTCTCCTTGAATCATATCCAAGGGTTTGAGCCAGGCATCGTCGCCCGGTTCAGAGCAACCCGCATCTTCGCTGACATCGGGGTCGCCATTGCGCATTCCGGTCGGGCCGAGGCAGGCGATGGAGTTGACGTTCTGACTCTGGCCAGAAGCCATACAGCGTTCCACCAGTCTACCATTGCAGTTTCCAATACCGTTGGGTAGGCGGTATATTACAAAATCAAGGTCATCTGGTCCATTCAGCGGCGTGAGGGTCATGGTTAAGGTGCCAGATTGGGCACAAGTCCACACAAACCAGGTAGAGTTCGATTCAAATAAGCCAGGCACCCCGTTGAAGAAGCAGGTTGCGTCTTGCAATTCACTGTTATTGCTTCCGGCGCCCGTCACATATTGCACCACAAACGGCGATTTGTCACACAAAATGGAGGAGGTGGGGCAGTCGGAGGTAGGTTCTACCGGAGGGTTGTAGTTATTCACACAGATTTGAAATGTTCCTTGTTGTCCGCCGCCGCCTTGAACGCGGATGAGATAGGTGGAGCCCACAAAAAGCCCTCCTTTGTAGGCTTCTGCAATGTTGTTATTGCCCGTGGACGCATCACAAACCAATTCATTGATGACTCCGCCGCAGGTGCCAAAGTAGAGGGTGACTTGTGGGTCTTGCAAAGTTCCTCCGGGTGCTTGTGCAGTAGCTCCGCGCACGGTGATCGTAATGTCGGTCGCTTGTGGAGTGAAAACGAACCAAACATCACTCTGTACCGAACCGAAGCAGCCAGGCGCACCATAGGTGGAAGGCGTAGCACCAACGTTAGTATAGGCGTCTACCGGGCTGCAGAAAGTCAGAACAGCTGGCAAGACGATGGGGCTGGAGCATTCGTCGTTGGAAGGTTGCGCGAAAGAACGGGCGGCGCAAAGTAACAGGGCAAAAAAGAGGGTAGTTTTTCTCATGGTGAAATGTTGAAATCGGGATATTTGCCTGCCTGCTGGTAGGCAGACAAATATTATTTTTGGAAAATGAGGCATTGTAATGCCCAAGACGCAAAAATAGCCCTCTTTGTTGGCTGAATCTTTAGTCAAAATTTTCTTAAAATGGTGAAATCCACGTGGGAGGGCCTTCTGAACCATTTGGAAACTGCAGGAACGCCGCAAATTAGCAAAATAAGCTTCGCCAGAGATTCCCTACTTTTGCCGCCAATGAAACATCTCCCCAACGCGCTCACGCTTGCCAACTTATTTTGCGGCTGTTGCGCCTTGCTTTATACTTTTTACTGGCAGCCCGAAATGGCCGCTCTTTTTACTGCCGCATCGTTCGTGTTTGATTACTTGGACGGTATGGCGGCGCGGGCTTTAAAGGTCGGTTCGCCGCTTGGCAAGGAACTCGATTCATTGGCCGACGTGGTTAGTTTTGGGGTGGTGCCGGGTGCTATGTTGTATCGACTGCTGAGCGGGGATGTTTCGATCACAGCGGCTTATGGCAACTCGTTTGTAGAGATTTACGCACTTCCGGCTTTCGTGCTTTCAGCCTTTTCCGGGCTGCGGTTGGGAAAATTTAATTTAGATACCCGGCAGACAAACTATTTCATTGGCCTCAGCACTCCGGCTTGCACAGTGTTCGTCCTGGGATTGGCTTTGTCAGCGCACCACAACCTTTTTGGATTGAAAGAAGTGATTGAAAATCAATGGTTTTTGTACGGGCTGGTGGGGGTACTCTCCTGGCTTTTGGTGAGTGAAATTCCTATGTTTGGCATGAAAATCAAACGGTTTGATTGGAAGAGCAATGTCTTCAATCTCACTTTTTTGGCCCTGTTTGGGGTGCTCATTTTTTTCCTGAAAGAACTGGCTTTGTCGGCTATCATCGTTTGTTACATCGTTTTGTCGGTCATTTTTAAAAATAAAATCATTGGGGATTGATTAGCCACTAATTGTACAATCTGCTTCATGAAAATCAGTGTCCTGGCTAACCAAATCACCAATCAACAAATCCACCATAGAATGAAGTTTATAGCCGAAATTGACATCATGCCCCACCGCGAATTGCTCGACCCACAAGGTAAAGCCGTGGTGAACAATATGAAACACCTCGACCTCGCAGGTATTGAGGATGTGCGCATCGGTCGTCATGTCAGCATGACCCTGGAAGCCAGTTCCGAAGCCGAAGCCCGCCAAAAAGTGGACACGGCCTGCCAGAAATTGCTGGCGAATCTGATTATGGAGACGTATACGTTTTCGATTAAATTAGCATAAAGACATTGGATTTTAGACGTTGGACGTTGGACGTTGGACTTGCACTCAAGAGTCCAATGTCTAATGTCCAACGCCCAACGTCCAACGTCCAATGTCCAACGTCCAGCGTCCCATGCTCTACATTGTCCCAACGCCCATCGGCAACTTAGAAGACATCACCCTCCGCGCTATCAGGATACTAAAGGAAGTGTCGGTCGTGCTGGCGGAGGACACCCGTACGAGCAAAAGACTGCTCGATCATTATGAGATAAAGACCCATCTCCGGGCTTTTCATGCCCACAACGAGCACGCGAAAGTGGAGCATGTGGTAGATGAACTGGCTTCCGGGATGACTATGGCCCTCATTTCGGATGCGGGAACCCCGGGCATTTCTGATCCCGGTTTTTTGTTGGCTCGGGCTTGTCAGCGTCGAGGAGTTCGCGTGGAATGTTTGCCGGGCGCTACGGCCTTTGTACCAGCTCTGGTGGCCAGTGGTTTGCCCTGCGACACCTTTCATTTTGAAGGTTTTTTGCCGCATAAAAAAGGCCGCCAAACCCGGTTAAAATATCTCTCCGCATTGCCGCACACCTTTGTGCTATACGAATCGCCTTTCCGATTGGTGAAATGCCTCGAAGAACTTATCGCGCATTGTGGCGTGGAGCGGCAAGCCTGTGTGGCACGTGAACTCAGCAAAAAATTTGAAGAAGTAAAAACGGCTCCGCTTCCGGAATTGCTAACCCATTTTACCTCCAAAGAAGTGAAAGGCGAGATTGTGGTGGTGGTGAGTGGAGTCTAAAAATATCCAATGTCCAACAAGGAATTTCCAATGTCCAAGTTGTCGTTGGGCAGCTTACTCACTTTGACATTATGACAATTAACAACAACAAATCCCAAGCACGGAGCTTATTTGGACATTGGACATTTTTTTTATCTCCAAACTGCCGTGCTGCCCTCCGCAGCAAACTGCACTTCCAGCAAATGCGGGAAAAAATCCTTCAAACTGTCAATGTGCGAAACAATGTAAATCTGCCGAAACTGCTCTTGTAAGTAGTTGAGCGCCAGCATCATTTCCATACGACGCTCTTCGTCCTGACTCCCAAAAATTTCGTCGAAGGCTAGGAATTCCATCCGTCTTTCGGCAGATGAGCCGCTCAGATCCATGATGGCTTTTGTGATGGCGATGCGCAGGCAGAAATTGGCAAGGTCTACCTCTCCGCCGCTAAACCGCTCGATTGGGTAAAATACCCCGCCGTCGGTGATCGCGAAGTCAAAATTCTCGTCCACGCGGATGCCCTCGTACTTGCCTTTGGTGATGCGGTTGAACAAATCACTGGCTTCGCGCGAGATGCCAGGGCTGACTTTTTCCAGGATTTCGGTTTTGAACAGACCGAGCATTTCGGTGAGTCTTCGGAGCAATTCTACCTCCTCCAGTTTGTCGCTGATTTGCGCAAGGATTCGTTCGTTGATGCGGAGTTTTTCCGCGGATTTAGATTGCTCATTTTGGAGTTCGAGGCCCGTTTTCTCTAAGGATCGCAAAATCTCCGTTTGTACCTGAAACGCTTCAGTAAAACTAGCAACGCCCTGTTTAGCAAGACCATACGCTGCTTCATCATAGCTTATGGTAGAGAGTTCTTCTGCCAGCAAAGCGATTTTTTGGCTCGCCTCGCCCATGCCATTTTCTGTAGATTTTAACGCAGAAAGAGTGGCAGGAAATTCGCGGGCAACATAGTTCTCTTGCGATAAAAACTCGCGGTAGCGCGGTTCTTGTGCAGCAAGTTTGGCCTTCAAACTTTGATAGTTCACTTCGTCAAAATGCACCTCACCAATTTCGCGGAGGATGGTTTCGTCGGTGGTCAAACGGCTTTCCAGTTGTCGCCTTTGGTTTTCTTCGGTCGTAATTTGGCGAGCGATTTCGGTGAGGCGCGTCTGTTCTTGAAGTAGTTGGTTGGATTCGTTCCGGGCGGTGGTTTGTCGGTTTTTTAGTGCAAGCCCGGCTTCGGTGACGGTTTTCTTCTGTGCCTCGAGTTGCTGCAATTGATTGGTTTGCAGACCATGGATCTCGGTGTTCAGTTCTGCCAAGGCAAGTTCATAGCCGTCCATCAAGGGCTGTAGGCAAGTGGGGCAATTGCCTTCACTGCCCAACTCGCGCAGACGTTCCAGTTTTCCCTTCCGTTCACTCAGGCTTTTTTCGATGCCGCCAATTTGTTTGTCTATTTCACGCAATTCGATGCGCTTGGTTTCCATTTCGGCTTCTAAATTGGCTATGGCGGCCAGTTTTTCTTTTAGGGCAGATTCCACAATGGCCTGTGCTGCCAACTGCTCAGCCAAGGTTTTAATCTTTGCAATGGTAGCCCCTAACTGCTCTTTGGTTTCAGCGATTTTTGTCAAACGCGCTTCACGATTGGTATTTCGTGACCTTTCGTGCTCCAGCGCATCAAGCGATTTTTTCTCGGATTCATAGCTTGAAAACTCGACTCGAATTTCATCAAGGTTTGATTTTTGCAACCGTAAATCGCCTTCTTTCTTTTTCAAATTTTCCTGCTGCAAACTCAATCCTACGCGTCGTTCTTCGGCTTGTCCGAGTTCATTCCGCAAGGCACTGTGGCGTTTGAACCGCGCTTCCTCCCGATCAAATTTTTCCTTCTCGGCGCGGTATTTTTCTTGAATATCCTGAAGATTCTGCCGTTCTTTTTTGGCCTCCAGGCTATTCGATTCCATGGATGTGCTGCGATCGGCCATTTCATTTTTCAATGATTCCAGCACTTCATTCGAGAGGAGATTCTGCCGCTGGCCGGCTGCCTGGCTGCTGAGGTCACGGAGATCGGTGTTTACGCGGGACTGTACATCGTCGAGGGTGTCGAGTCCGAGCATTCTGCGCACCATACGTTTTCGAGCTTCCCCGGAGGTGTCGGAGAGTTCGGAGAGTTCTTTTTGTCCCGAAAAAACGGAGCGTTTGAAAGCATCACGCTCCATGTGCAGCACTTTCACCAATTCCTCGTTGACAGGCGAGACGCCCTTGGCTACCAACAGGTCGTTTTTGTAAAACTCCGCTCCAACGGCCAGGGCTTTGCCCCGAAACTCGCGCCGTACCCGGTAGCAGATTTCGCCCATGCTGAAGCTCAATTCCAATGCTACCGTGGCTTTTGGATCGGCAAAAGCCGAGCGGACGTGGGCTTTATTGCCTTCGTCGCGGCCGAAAAGACAGTACAGGATGGCTTCAAAAATGGTGGATTTCCCTGCGCCATTTTTGCCAATAATACCGACCAGACCTTCCCGGAATTCTAGTTCGAGGTGGCCGTATTGTTTGTAGTTGGAGAGTCTTAAGGTGTTGAGGATCATTTGTTTATTTTTTACGGCAACAAACTGCCACCCCAATAAAAGTTTTTAAAGCCAGAGGCTGGCTGATGCCGCCCAACCAGCATACAATCTTCAATGCCGATGCCTTTCGCTCGATGACGCAAGATGTTAAGGTCGGATTCAACAGGAGTTTCTTTTACTTCTAAAGCAGTCTTCTCATCTACGATAAAGTCTATCTCTTGTCCCGAAAGTTTTTGGTAATACTGGATTTTTTTGCTGCGAGCCAATTGGAGTGCAATGGCGTTCTCGAATACTTGTCCACTACTCACTTGTGCAAGTTGTTGCAAAACCCCCGTGTCCGAAAGGTAAATTTTTTGCTGTTTGCTCAATTCCCGATCAGGATTTTTGCTGAATACTGTAACCGGCATGATAAAATAGGTGTAATGCAAAAGGTGCAAGTAGTCCTTCAACTTGTTGCGATTGATGTTCAAAATCATGCCTAATTTTGTATAATCCACTCGGCTTCCAGAACGGGATGCTAGTAAACGAACCAATTTAAGCAAATCGTCAGAAGCAGAAAAATCGGACAGCAGGCGAATATCCAAATCAATATACGCATTAATCAGATCTTTGAGGAAGGCCCGCTTATCGGGCTCTGAACCTGCTAGTACGACTTCAGGAAATCCACCAAATCGCAGATATTCTTCATAAAGATCTTTCCACTTCAGATAATAGCTGATTTGGAACGGTTGGTTGGCAAATTGCATCAGCGTAGAGGGGTCTTCTCCTCGGAAAGTTACAAACTCAGAAAAATCGAGCGGGTACATTTCGAAAATCTGTTTGCGCCCTGCAAGACTTTCTGAGAAACGATTTTTTAGATAGTAAGAACTAGAACCACTGACGATGAATTTTGTGCCATAAGTGTCGTATAGGTACTTGATCACACTGGGGGCTTGAGGAACGAGTTGGATTTCATCGAACGCAATCACCGCAGGCTTGCTGAAATCAACGCCTTCGATGGAGAGGTTGATTTCGACATCCTTATAGTTGGTTTGGTTGAGGATGAAACGGTATTCTGCTCGTTCCAGATCGAGATAGATTTTATTGGAATGCGGTACATTTTCGAGTAAAAAACGCAACGCTGTGGATTTTCCTACCCGCCGCATCCCCGTAATAACCGTTACTTGAGGCTTTGTAAGGTGTAATAGCAGCTCAGAGAAAATGCTCCGATTAATCATATCATTGTATAATTTGCACAAAAATAATGCAAATTATTATATTAAAAGAAAAAAAGCATGCGTCACTGCTTCTCAACTTCGAAATACCGCCCCGCCCTTTCCACCAATTTCTCTGCCATCCCCTCATCCTCCGGGTATTTGCTTCTCAAATAATCCGCAAAAACCTTGTCTAAACTGTCAAATTGATTCGCTTCAATCCCGTGTACAAAAGCCCGGTCGCTGAAAGTTTTGCGCTTGGGGATGAGCTGGAAAGCTTCCGGAAAAATTTGCCGGAGCCGAAGATTGCCAAGTTCCAAGGTTTGTTCCGGGCGTATATCATTGAATGTCAGTGAAATGATAGCATCGGCTGTTTGGCTTTTTTCCTTGAAAATTTCTAATTCTGCCTCTAATTCGGCTATCGAAACCTCATGGCAGTTATTGCGCTCCCAACGCAACCAGGAGCGGGTCGGGATGGCTTCAAAAGTCACCTTGCAGGTGTTTTCAGGCTGAATGTCCAGCAATAAAAACCCCTTTTCCGATCCGATTTCGGTATCACTGAACCGCTCGGTGCTGCCCGAATACCAGGCGCAGGAGTGAAGTCCCACTGCTTGTCGGTCGTGCCAATGGCCCAACGCAACGTATTGAAAACCGGCCAATTTGGTTTCAAATTCCGCCGGGAATACTTGTTCGCCGTATTCCTCCATCAGGTAGCGTTTGCCCAAAGAGGTGTGCAACATGAGGATGTTGAACTTGTCTTTTATGGGTTCGAGCCGCTCCAGTTCGTTGAGCAGCAATCGGTTGTCGTTGATATGGGGGACACCATGAATGGCTACATTCCCAAACTCGAATGTTTCCCATTGTTCTCCAAAAACAGGGAAAACATGCTCTAAAGTGCGCAGTGCGCGAAGGATAGGCGCGTTGTAAATCGTCTTCGGAGTCTCGTGATTGCCCGAAATAATTACGGTCTGGATACCAGCTTGCCCGATGCGGCGAAGTTGTTCCAGCCCAAAAGTCAAGGCGCGGTTGCTCGGGCTGGGTCGGTGGAAAAAATCGCCTGAATGGATTACAATATCAGGTTTTAGGATCAAAATTCGATCCACCACGCGCTCGAAAGCGTCGTATACATCCTGTTCACGGGCGTTGATGCCATCGTCAGTCACCCGATCAAAGGCTTGATAGCCGAGGTGTGTATCTGAAAAATGAAGGATTTTCATTTCAGGCGAACGTATTTGATATAGTCGGTGCTGGGCGGATCCGTCAGGCCCAGGCTCCGCGCCATCGTCACGAGCTGTCCACGGTGATAGGTGCTGTGGTTCAGACAATGGTGCAGCATTTTAGCACGCGACCGACTATCCTCTGTGCCATTCAAAAGTTTGAAGGTACAAATTTCTTGAAAATCAGCGTCGGGCAAATCTTGCACATAATTGGCAAATGCTTTGGATTTTTCCAAAATGCCTTCAAAAACCTCTTCAACCGTACCGCTGAATCTTAGGGGCAGGAAGGTGGTGGGCGGGATCATTTGCAGCCGTTCGAGCCAAATTTCTTCTGCTCCCCATATATGGAGCAGGGTATCCCGTATAGTTGGGAAACTGGACGAGGTTTCGCGCTCCATCAGATCCAAAGGCCTGGTTTTTAGCCAGTTCACGAATTGGATATTGGCCCAAAGGTTGAAGGTCGCGTTGTCTTTGAGTAAAGATTCGAGCGTCATAACGAAAAGGTGGGTTTGTACTAAATTGGAATAAGGATGGTTTGCAACAGCGGGAGATTTTTTACCTAATTTGTAAATGAGTTGTCACGATCCTCTCAAGGCGCGTTTTGTTAACAAAACGCGCCTTGAGAGGATCGTGACAACTCATTCCCGAGCCAAAAGTGCCATATAAAACCCATCAAAACCTTCATCTTGGGGTAATATCCGGCGTTCTTCTATGAGTTTGAATTCCTTGCCAGCCTCACTTGCCAAAAACTGCTCTATTTGTTGCTGATTTTCGGAGGGCAAAATACTACAAGTTGCGTACACCATGCGTCCACCCGGCTTCGTGATGGCACTGTAATTTTGAAGAATCTCTTGTTGGGTACTGCGAAGTTTTTCGATTTGTTCCGGCTGAAGTTTCCATTTCGCATCGGGATTCCGGCGCAGGATACCGAGCCCGCTGCAAGGCACGTCGAGTAAAAGCCGGTCGGCCGAACCGTACAAACGTTTGATGGTCTTGCGGTTTTCGATGGGCCGAGTCTCGATGTTGGTGGCTCCTGCGCGGCGCGCGCGTGCGCGGAGTTCTTCCAGTTTCCAGGCCTGGGTATCGAGTGCGATGAGGCTTCCCCGATTTTGCATCAAAGCTGCCAGATGGAGGGTTTTGCCCCCGCCCCCGGCGCAGGCATCTACCACGCGCATCCCTGGCAGCGGTGCGAGTAATGGCGCTACGAGTTGGCTGCTGTAATCCTGCATCTCGAACCAGCCTTTTTTGAAAACACTGGTTTGGAAAACATTTTTCCGGGCGCTCAGCACCAGCGCATCAGAGTTGGGAATGATTTGGGTGTCTACTTTTTCATCCAGAAGCACCTGCCGAAGTTCTTCAGGGGTGGTGCGCAGGCGGTTGGTGCGAAGTACGACTTGGGCCGGGCGGTTCAGCCAGTGGAGCGTTTTATCCCACTGATCAGGAAGTTCGGTCTGGCCCAGTTCATCAAGCCAATCCGGGATACTTTCGCGAATGCGACGGGGCAAATCTTCGGGGGTATTTTCATCGCGGATGCGTTGCCAGTCTTTTATTTTGGCAAAGAATACAGCGGTTTTTAAGGTTTTGAATTCCTGCCAATCAGGCAATTCAAGGCCTTTGAAGGCCAAATGAACGCCAATGAGTTGCCAAAAATCAGCCTCGGTGATGGGCGAAATCCCCAAGATCTCAGTATAGAGCCGAAAATAGCGCAGCACCTCATACGTTGTCTCCGCAATAAAAGCCCGGTCGCGGCTTCCAGCTTTGGGGTTGCTGCGCAGGGCTTGTTCTATCACCTTGTCAGCATAGCGATTTTCTTGAAATATAGCCCGCAGGTTTTGTGCTACGGTGCGTACCAGTAAGGGATGCAATGTGGATGGTGTAGAAGACATGGGGCTAAGGTAAGCAAGGGAAGCGGACGGGCTAAGGGTAAAAAAAAGTCCCCCTCCGAACGTTTTCGGAGAAGGACGTCATCAAAACACGCTTCATTTTAAACCTTTATCTTAAAGCCCGGTGGCTTATAGTTCTAGTATGAATCAAACAAGCAATAAGCTGCCTATTTTGGTGCAAAGGTAAATGGGTTTTTGAAAAGTCAGTGTTAGAAGCTTTAAATTTTTTAATTTTTTTCTTTAAATTTGTGAACGCACTGATTGTAAAGGAGATTGGTGTTATATAAAAGCAAAAATCAGCGTTTTCTCCTTCTTCCGGCGTTGTTGTTGCTATTGTTGTTAGGATTGTTGCTTCTCCCTCCTCCGCCACTGCTGCCACTTCCACCGCCGTTGCTTCCCCGATTTCGCCCCCCGCGCCTACGTCCGCTGCGGTCATTGCCGCCACTGACATTGGTTCGGTTTCGGTTGTCTAATTTCCCTACCCCGGCGGCTAATTTGTCGAGAGAATCATGGCCTTCGTGCAGCAAGAGTTGGCCGTTGGAAAGAATTTCAAGGTCTTCTTTCACAATGTCGTCACTGACATAATGTTCCTTGTTCCAAGTTTTATAGGCCAATTTCATATAAGATGCAATGACCTCCACAAAGCCCTCTCTTTTCGGGCCTTCTGGCATATCAATGGCTTTTTGGATGAGTGCGTGCACACTGTTGCCATAGTGACGCATCCGGGTAGCCGTGGTAGGATAGCCGAGGGGTTGGGGCTTGGCACGGTCCTCTTCCCGGCGTATGATGATGCCTGCTGGGACATTCACCTCCAGTTCGTAGTTGGTGAGTGCAAACACATGGTTCCAAAGCTTTTCGCGGTAGTCGTCCATGTTGCGGTTGCCTTGCGGGCCGAGTTGTATCATCAAGCCAATGATGGATTCCACCGTTTTTTGCCTTTTTTGGGGCGATTCGATGGTCTTGGCGTGCAAGAGCATTTCCTGGATAGAGCGGCCGTATTCGGGAAATTGAATGTCTGGACGCTCGGTGTTGTATTCTATATCTAAACTATTCATGTTTTAAAAATGTGGCCAATGTGGCTGAATGTGGCCAATGTTGTAAAGCGGGTTATTCCACAGTCACCGACTTTGCCAGATTTCTTGGTTGGTCTACGTCGCATTCGCGCATGACGGCGATATAGTAGGCCAGCAACTGCAAAGGTATGACAGAAAGCAATGGTGTAAACGGTTCTTCAGTCTCCGGTATTTCAATAGTGTGGTCGGCGAATTTTTTAATGATCTCATCACCCTCAGTCACGACCGCCACCACGACCCCTTTCCGGGCTTTTACTTCTTGGATATTGCTTACTATCTTTTCATAAGCGCTTTTGTTGGTTGCTATAACGAACACAGGCATGTTCTCGTCTATGAGTGCAATGGGGCCATGTTTCATCTCGGCTGCCGGGTAGCCCTCGGCGTGGATATAACTAATCTCCTTGAGCTTCAAGGCCCCTTCCAGTGCAACTGGGAAATTGTATCCCCTGCCCAGGTAGAGCGCGTTGGTGGCATCTTTGAACTCACCCGCGATATACTCTACTTGTTTTTGGCACTTTTGGAGCAATTCATCAGCCTTTTGAGGGATCAGGGAAAGCTCTTGAACGAGTTTTTTGTACTGCGATTTGGGCAAAAATCCGCGCTCGTAGCCCAAAATCAGGGCCATCATGCTGAGCATGGTGACTTGCCCGGTGAAAGCTTTGGTGGAGGCTACTCCGATTTCCGGGCCGACGTGGATATAGGACCCGCTGTGCGTAAGTCTGGCGATAGAAGAGCCAACCACATTTACGATGCCATAGGTGAGCGCTCCGCGTTGTTTGGCCAGTTCGAGGGCTGCGAATGTGTCAGCAGTTTCGCCAGATTGACTGATGGCGAGTACAATATCGTTGTCTCGCACTACAGGGTTGCGATAGCGGAATTCTGAAGCATACTCAACTTCCACGGGCAAACGGGCCAAGTCTTCGATCAAATATTCGGCAATCATACCTGCGTGCCATGAAGTGCCACATCCCAGAATAATCATACGTTCAGCTTTTACAAGCCGTTTCAAATGTTCCTCCATGCCACCGAGTTTTACCCAACCATCTTCCGCATTCATACGCCCCCGCATACATTCAGCAATGGTGGTTGGCTGCTCGAATATTTCCTTGAGCATGAAATGGTCGTATCCGCCTTTTTCCAACTGCTCTATTTCAATCTCAATTTTGTGGACGGTATGCGTGGCCACTTCATTCCGCAGGGTTTTGATGCTCAATTCCTGACCGAGAGCACAGGTTGCCACCTGCTCGTCTTCCAGGTACACTACATTTTTCGTGTGTTCCACAATAGGGGTAGCATCTGAGCCGATCAAAAACTCCCCCTTTCCGATACCGATGACCAAGGGGCTTGACCTGCGCGCTGCAACAATTTTGTTTGGACTCTCGCGATCCATCACCACGATGGCGTATGCACCGTGCACCTGTGTAAGTGCCTGACGGACGGCCTCTTCAAGCGGAAGGTTTTCCTGTTTTTGAACCTCTTCAATGAGGTTTACCAAAACTTCTGTATCGGTTTCACTTTTAAAATCGTAGCCAAGGCCAAGCAGGGCACTTTTCAGCACTGAATAATTTTCTATGATGCCGTTGTGGATCAGCACTAGCCGACCACTGCTACTGGTGTGGGGGTGAGCATTGGTATCGTCGGGTTTGCCGTGGGTAGCCCAACGGGTATGGCCCATGCCGACATTTCCGCTGGTGTCTTTGTCCTTTGCAAATTCTACCAATTCGGCCACCTTGCCTTTCTTTTTAAAGACTCTTAGCGAGCCGTTTTGAAGGGCAACACCTGCACTGTCGTAGCCTCGGTACTCAAGCCGGGTAAGGCCCTTAATCAGGATAGGATAGGCTTTTTTCGAGCCGATGTAGCCAACGATTCCGCACATAGGTTAGAGAGGTTATAGAGGTTATAGATTGCTGATAGGCGAAATGAGTGAATGCATATTTTGCGCTCACATCTTTCACCCCCTTATTTTACTTTCGTGTATTTCAATTCCAATTTTGCCGGGAAAGACAAACTTTTTGGGCCATGAAGCACTGCACGCCCTGCAGTTCGACTGCGTGGGAAAACGCCAAGATAGACCGTTCGGTTTTTGGTGTCGGTGCTGCTGTCATCGTCTACGAAATGCTGGAACGTTTCACTGAGCGTGAGCCTGTAACGCGTTACTGTGGTACCGTTATCCACGACTTTTTTGGGCGTTCCACCAAAGCTCAAAAAACCTCCTGTCAGGTTACTGCCAAAAGAATAGGCCACATCGCTGGTAAGCAAAAAAACTGAATCCCCTTGCAACTGGGTAAAAAACAACTGGCTCGCTGGTGGCAAAGACGGATGTTCGTCTGCAACCGTTAGCACGAGTTGGGCTTGATTTACCGCAATGTCGTTTAGCAAGTGGGCGTAAGGAAATTCCACTTTCACTCGCAGGCCGTGCATTCCCTGCACATAAAGTTTTTCATCTGCATACTGCTGGCCAATCAGTTGTCCAGCTGGGCTTCCACTGAGATCATGCTTAAAGTGGGTGAATTTGTTTGCGCCCTCAAAAAAGAAGTCAAAATTCTTAGCGGTACTGTCCACTTTTTCGTGGTAAAAAAGCCGCATTCGGCTCAGAGAGTTGTTCAAATCAAATGCCAGCATCGCTCCAGGCGAGGCACCGCTCGACGACGTTACAATTTTCAAGCCACGAAGTTTGCCGAAAAAAAGTGAGTCTAAGGAGAAGGAGGCACTGTCCAGGTCGAAAAGATAATGGCCGAATTCGGGTTTCAACACAACCCTTAAAAATGCTCCTTCGAGGCCATCAAAAAGGCTGTCCTGCTTTGTGGGCTTGGGCAAAAAGTTTTCTACCCTTCCGATTTCATCCACATCATTGGCTGGTATCGAGTTGGTAGAGTAGTAATCTTTGCCATTGCCGATGGATTGCCCATCGGCCACGCGCAGCACGCGCAATGTCTGTGGCTGCGTTGTGTCCCCGTAAAAACCACCGTAGGCATAGCGCAAGTACAGCACAATGCTGTCAAATGCTTGCGCGGTGGTGTCGAAATTTGGGTTCAGTGTTTCGCCCAACATGAGCGCATAGATGTCGGAGGAGGACTTCCCGAACTCAGGATCATTCAGTTCGCCACATAGAAAATATTCTGCGGTGGAACTGCGGTCAGAAGTCAAGGAACTGTCTTCGCGCTCGATGGTGCAGCGCACTTCTACGGTGTCGGTGAACTCAAACCTATCGTAACCGTCCTCGTCCACCAAATCTGCGCCCAAGGTACTCGGTTTTTTGCAACCAGCCCAAAATGCAAGTGCGACCAACAGAATGCCAGCGAGGTTCAGGAGTTTTTGCTTCATGTTTTTGGTCATGTATTTGTTGTTTGGTTTATTGGTGGTTGGTAGATTGGTAATTGGTGCATGGTGATTGGTAGATTAGTGATTGGTTAGAAGTGTAGAATCGTTTGACTTCAGTCACCAATCTCCAATCACCAATCTAGCAGTCACGCTGTTACGCCCTCCGTAAGGCTCCTGAAAAACTCAAGGTAGCCCGGCAGTGCTTCGTCAGCGGGTTGCCAGGGAAGCACGGGTTTATCGCTTGCTACAGACAGGTATGGAACGCTGGTGTCGAGCGATTCGCTGCCGATAATCACGGCATCGGCGTAGTGTGCCGCGCCTTTGTGCATAGAGACACCTTCGCCGTCGCGGTAAGGCTCCAGGTGTTTTTTTGTCAGGTTGTTGATGGCCGCTTTTTGGAAAAAACGTTCGCCTCCTTCGTGCTCATGCGGGGTATCGTACGCCCCGTAAATGATTTGCGCATTGGCAAAAATGGGCTCAGTTTTGTAAGCAGTTCGGAGGTAAAGTGGCAGAAGACTCGTCATCCAGCCCTGACACATTATATAATCCGGTGGCCAGCCGAATTTTTTTACCGTTTCGATGGCGCCTTTGCAGAAAAACGCTGCGCGGTCGGCATTGTCCTCGAAGGGATGGCCTTTGTCGTCTTCAAACACCATTTTGCGTTTAAAGAATTCTTCGTTGTCAAGGAAATAGACCTGCAATCGTGAACCGGGCAACGAAGCCACCTTGATGAGCAGGGGATAATCGTCGTCGTCCACGATGATGTTCATACCGCTCAAGCGCACCACCTCGTGAAGCCGGTGACGGCGTTCGTTTACCACACCGAAGCGGGGCATTAGGATGCGGAGTTCATAACCTTGGTCTGCAAAAAATTTGGGCAGTTTCCCCACGAGTTCAGAAATGTCGGTGCCCTCAGTATAGGGTGCGAGTTCTTGCGTGATCAGGAGCAGTCGCTTCTTTTCCATGTGTCAAAAAACCAGACTTGAATTGGTGTGTATAAAGCACGATTTATTACGAAACCGAAGTTCAGGAGAGCACGCGGGTGCATTAAGATATTTTGATATTGGGCTATTGAGTTTGGAAACCGTGTAAGGTTCCAACCTTCGTTCGGCGCAAAATCAATATCTCAATATCCCAACATCTCAACCTCCCCCGTGAATTCGGGTGCAAAAGTATAAAAAAAAGAAGGTTTTTTTTTCAAAGACTTTGGGCGAATAATTTTGAGGGGACTAATCTTCCTGTTTTCGCTCTAAAACCCGGAATGTATAGGCCCATTCGTTCTTCTCATCGGGCAGATGATTTTCGCGCCAGGTTTCAATCCATCCGGCAGGGTCTGTTTTAGGGAAATAAACGTCGCCCTCCACTTCCAAGTCTACTTCAGTGAGGTAAATCCTGTCCCACAATTCAGCCGTTTCCCGGTATATTTCCCCACCACCGATGACAAAAACCTCTGTTTCGTCGCCATCAAAGGCCATGCCGAGTGCTTCTTCCACGGAATGGGCCACCAGCACACCCTCAGCCGTAAAAAATGGGTCGCGGGTTACCACGATATTGGTGCGCTTCGGGAGCGGTCGGCCAATACTATGGAAGCAGTTCCGTCCCATGACGAGATGGTGACCCAGGGTCGTATTTTTGAAATAAGATAAGTCGGCAGGCAGGTACCAGGGGATCTGGTTGTCTTTCCCGATCACGTTGTTTTTGGCTACTGCGACGATGGCGGAGACGATCATTCGTTCAAAATGTGGTCTATGGAATTAATGTGGTCAATGTGGCAAATGTGAGTAATGTGGTCAATGTGAGCACTCAAACACATTGACCACATTACTTACATTGACCACATTATTTATTAGCCTTGCAACTTACTGTTGCGTTGGCTGTAGCCAAAGTAGACCAAGAACCCTAAAATCATCCAGGCAAACGCTGCTTTGAGGGTAAATGGATCAATAGCGACGATCATGCCCATGCAAATGAGGGCTCCAAGAATGGGCACCAAAGGCACAAACGGCGTTCGGAACGGGCGATGCTGATCCGGGCTGGAACGACGCATGAACAACACACCGACGCTCACCAAAACGAAGGCCAGCAAAGTGCCAAAGGAGGTAAGATCGCCTGCCACACTTCCCGGAACAAAGGCTGCAAAGGCACCCACAAACAGGAATAAAATCCAGTTGGATTTGTAAGGCGTGCGAAATTTTGGGTGCAATTCAGAGAACACTTTAGGAATGAGTCCATCGTGCGCCATCGAATAGAATACCCGGCTTTGGCCCATCAACATGACCAGTATCACCGAAGAAAAGCCTGCGAGAATTGCAATTGTTACAGCCGTGGCCAGCCACTCGTAGCCCGGCATATGGTTCTGAATGGCATACGCTACGGAAGCTTCTTTGCCAGCTCCACCAAATTCTGTCCAGTTGGCTACCCCTGTGAGCACATAAGAGAAAAGGATATACAGCACGGTACAGACAGCCAGTGAGCCCAGAATACCGATCGGCATATCGCGTCCTGGATTTTTTGCCTCCTGCGCGGCGGTGGAGACCGCATCGAAACCTATGAAGGCGAAAAAGACAATGGCTGCACCGCCTAAAACGCCACCCCAACCATGTTTGAACATCCCTTCGTGACCGGGCGTGCCTTCAGGAATCATGTAGGGCGTGTGGTTGGCCGGATCAATAAACTGCCAGCCTACTGCGATGAAAATCAATACAATAGAAACTTTAATGGCGACAATTACGGCATTTAAGAACGCCGATTCCTGAGTGCCTTTGATCAGTACCAAGGTGAGAATGAGCAAGATGACCAGTGCTGGTGCGTTCATGATGCCGTTTTCCATCGGGCCATGGCACCATTCATAGGGTATAGCCCCGCCCAATAGTTTGTTCAAATATTCTGACCACGCTACGGATACGGTAGCAGCTCCCAGAGCATACTCCATGATGAGCGCCCAGCCAATAATCCAGGCCACGAATTCGCCCATCGTGGCGTAGGCATAAGTATATGCGCTGCCTGCAATCGGGATCATTGACGCAAATTCCGCATAACAGAGTCCCGCAAATGCGCAGCCAATAGCGGCCACGATAAAGGAAAGGGTTACTGAAGGGCCAGCAGCTTCAGCAGCGGCGGCGGCGGTGCGGACAAAAAGGCCTGCACCAATGATGGCCCCGATGCCGAGCGCCACAAGGTTCCAGGCACCGAGTGTGCGCTTGAGCCCTTTTTCAGAGTCGGCGGCTTGCGCCAAAAGTTGGGAAAGAGGTTTTCGTACCCAAAGGTTTGCCATACAAGGAAGAGTTTTAGATTTGTAAATTCGTGGGGCGAAAGATAGAGCGGTTTTTGAATTTGCGGTATTTGAGTAAAAAACTGCTTGCATTAAAGTCGGGCACCTCCAAAAATCTTTTTTCAAACCCGCAGATTTGCAAGACTTTCGCGAAACGAAAAAATCACAACATGAAGAAACAAGACGCTCCGTCCCGCACGCTTTCCCAGGCAGAATTGGACCAACTGTGGCAGGAAAATTTTGAAATTGAAAAAGAATCCAAGGCTGCTATCGTGAAAGATTGGCTGCCGCGCTACACTGGAATGGCGCTGGATCAATTTGGCGAGTACATTCTGCTGGTCAATTTTGGCGGCTATGTCAAAGACTTTGCGGACCAGCATCGGGTGGAAGTATTTGGTCTGCAGCGCCCCATGCAAGCCGCTACTGCCGACGGCATTACCATCATTAACTTTGGCATCGGAAGCCCCAATGCGGGTCTGGTGATCGACCTTTTGGAGGCCATCAAACCGAAAGCGGTGCTTTTTTTAGGCAAATGTGGCGGACTCAAAACGGGCAAAAACCACAACGGCGATCTTATCCTGCCCATTGCAGCCATACGGGGCGAGGGCACGAGCAATGACTATTTGCCGCCCGAAGTGCCTGCTTTACCATCCTTCGCGCTGCAGAAAGCCGTGTCGACCACCATCCGCGAATACGAGCGCGACTATTGGACAGGGGTCGTTTACACCACGAACAAACGGGTGTGGGAACACCGCGAGGATTTTAAAACAAAACTCCGCGACCTGCGCTGCATCGCCATTGACATGGAGACGGCCACCCTTTTCGTGGCAGCCTTCAAAAACCAAATGCCTGCGGGGGCGCTCTTGCTGGTGAGTGATATGCCTATGACCCGGGAAGGTATCAAAACGGAAGCCAGTGACAAGGTCGTGACCTCTCAGTTTGCCAAGACCCACTTGGCCATAGGCGTGGATTCGCTCAAACAATTGATGAACAAGAGTATGACCGTGAAGCATTTGCGGTTTTAAAGTTGGGAATTACTACTTCACCAACTTCTGAACCACCGATCTTTTACCCGCAACATTGACATTCAAAAAGTAAACCCCTTTAGGCAGGCTTTCCGTCCGCAAAACGGTCCTTCCGGAAAAAGTACGCCGCAAAAGGTTTTGACCCGAAATATCGGACAGCACAATCTCTCCGGAAAGGCTTGCATCAGCGGGATCAATCACCAGTTCGTCGCTGAATTGCGTAGGATAGATGCTGAGTTTGGGGGCTTCCTCCTCCTTTATTGCAGAAACACCTACGGTCAAATACGAAGTGTCGGAGCAACAATAGTTCGTCGCAATCAAGCGCACCGTGTATTGCTGGTTGAGGTTGGCATAGGTGTGTGCGGGGTAGCGTTCTATAGAACTGCTACCATCGCCAAAGTCCCAGTTCCAGGCCGTGGCATATTTGGTGGTGTTGGCAAAATCAACCGTCGTTCCGTTTACATTGGTATTGAAACCCGCTATGGGGCTGAGCAGGCTGTCACCGCAAAGGCTTTCCACGCTGAGGAAAATCCCGGAATCCCAAATCCCGTCGCCCACATCTGTGATACCGATCCAGACTTCGTACGTTTCATCGGGGACAACGATTGCACTGGCTGTGAGCACGGAGAGGAATCCATCATATTGTACGGCGTCCATGGAAGGCGCGGGTGGGGTAGGGGACTGCCCACAAAGATTTCCAGAGGCGGGGGTGTTGTTGATATAAAAGCCGGAATTGCTCAAGAAATTCACATTGTTAATTGCAACTGGTGTAAGCGTTCCGGGCACCAATGCTATGTTGCGCGGAGAGCCATCGGGGTTGGAAGCCCCTGGACCTTTTATCCAAAAGCCGAAAGCATCGTTGAATTGGGTATTGACGTACTCACAGTATTCCTCTGAGGCAAAAACATATTGAAAGCCAATGGAATCGGTGTGCGGCACGATGCTGAGGTGGAGCATGGAACGGTCGAAGAGTACGCCACCAGAGATGGATTCCAGCATCGAATCAGGGGTGAGATTGCCGTATCCACCGCTTGCGCCATCCGAATCATTGGGACCAACAGCGACGATTGCATCACCTGTGGTGAAAAGGATGCCCGCATTCACGCCGAGGCCGCTTTGCGAGCCTTCAAAAAAAGCCAGCTGTTTTGGTTCGCCAAAGAATTCCACCGAAGACACATCCACACAGGTACCGTTGAAAAAATCCATCACGATGTCGGCAGGCGCGTATTGCATGGTGTCCACAAAAAGCGATTGCGTGGAAGCAAAATGGCAAAGAAAAAGCAGGGGGAGGAAGAGGGAGCGCGATGATTTTGCGAAGCTTTTGGCAGATGAAATGGCCGTAGAGGGTAGAAAGGCGAGGTTTTTCATTGTTCATAGTAGTTGGTTGTGAAAGTTGGCGGTTACAGAAAAACTGTACCGATGTCAAAAGTAAAAATTTCCTCCTTAAACAGTTCCACTAATAACTTAATTTCCCAAAGCTTCTCACCTTTGTCCCATGAAATTTGATTCACTCACCGTAAAAGAACACCCCGAAAACCGCACAACGGCGCCCCATGTGCTGCCGATCTATGCCACCTCGTCCTTTGATTTTGAGGACATCAATCAGGGCATCGAAATTTTTAAAAACATCGAAAGTGGCCATGCGTATAGTCGTTATGCCAATCCGACGGTAGACACCGTGGCGGCTAAAATCGCTGCGCTGGAGGCTTATGGACTTGATCTGGACGCCTGGGCGGTGATGACTTCCAGCGGGATGTCGGCCATTGCCACCCTCCTGATGGGTACGCTCAAAACAGGAGATAAAGTGCTGAGTCAGGGCAATTTATATGGGGGCACCACCGAGCTTTTAAAAGGAATTTTCAGCCAGTTTGGTATCGGGACGGTGTTCGCCGATCTGGGAAACCTGGAAGTCGTGGAAAGCGCCTTGCGGGACGACAAGGCTATAAAAATGCTTTACTGCGAAACGCCAGCCAACCCCACCTTGGCCTGCGTGGACATTGCTGGCCTGTCGGATTTGGCACATCGGTATGGGGCTTTGTGTTCCATTGACAACACATTTGCTACGCCGGTATTGCAGCAACCTTTTGCGCTGGGGGTAGATTATGTGATTCATTCCACGACCAAATATTTGAACGGGCACGGCAACTCCATCGCAGGGGTGGTCATTGGTCGCGACCAGGAAAGCATGCGTAAAGGTGTGTGGCGCGCCATGAAATTGGTGGGCACCAACTGCTCGCCCTTTGAGGCATGGCTGACCAACAATGGGATGAAAACACTCTCGCTACGTATGGAACGGCACTGCTCTAATGCGCTCGCGTTGGCGCAGTATTTGGAGTCCAACCCGGCAGTGGCAAGGGTGAACTATCCCGGGCTCGCCTCACACCCGGATCATGCACTGGCTTCGCGACAAATGCACGGTGGCTACGGCGGGATGTTGAGCTTTGAACTGAGCGGTGGACTGGATTCGGGCATCGCCTGTATGAACCGCATTCGTTTTTGTTCGCTCGCACCTACGTTGGGTGATGTGGATACCCTTATCTTGCACCCCGCTTCCTCTTCGCACTTGGCCGTGCCAAAGGAAATTCGCCTTCAAAATGGAATTACAGACGGATTGGTGCGAGTATCGGTTGGAATCGAAAATGTAACCGATATTGTGGCCGATTTGGAACAGGCGATTGGATAGTTTAAATTGTCCAACGCACTCCAACGCTTCAAATCATTCACACCTCTTCACCGCAATTTTCAACCACCTTGAATATGAAGCATTCACTCCTTTTTCTACTTGCCACCGCGATCATCGTGGCTTGCACACCTCAAGAAAATGCCTCTGCCCAGCAGCCTAAAGCAACTGCACCCACCAGCGCTGGAAATCTTTTTCAGCTGGAAACCGGTGCTTGCCGGGGTTATTGCCCGATGTACAAGCTCACTTTCCGCAACGATGGCACTTTGGAATATCTCGGAATTCGCCATGTTGATAAAGTGGGTGTTGAAACGGTCCGGCTCAGCGCCGAGGAATTTGCCCAACTGCTAAAAGAAGTGAGGAAAGTGGATCTATGGCAATATCCTACAGAAATTCCAAGCAACGTGGCAGATGCTCCCGTGCATACCTTCACTGTTTTTGACGGTGAAAAGAATCATACCGTAAAAGGCACGGTGGGTATTCCCAAGCCTATACTAGTGCTGGAAACACTCCTGCAGGATATCACCGAGGCACATGGTATTGCGGTTAGAAAAGGTGCAGATTCCAAAGTTACGACGGCTCAGGTCATCGTAAGATTTGATATGGATGTGAATGCCAAAGAATTTTGCAATCAATTCTCGGATCTGCGGGTTCGGCCAGTGACCCACCTCTCTGAGGACAACACCTGGGTTATCGGCTACAACACTTCAGAAGTTACGCAAGAGCAATTTATTAGCTTGATGAAAGATATGAGAGGAGTGTTGGCAGTGGAGCCGTCGAACAAATAATTGTTGGTCATTGGGTCATTAAGTCATTTGTCGTCATTGGGTCATTGTCAATGACAAAAAATGACTCAATGACATAATGACTTAATGACGATAAATGACCCAATGACGACAAATGACCCAATGACGATCAATGACTTAATGACGATATGTCTGAACTTCTAATCAAATTTTTCAAATTCGGCATCGTCGGGGTATCGGGAGTAATCGTAGATTTTGGCCTGACCTGGCTGTTGAAAGAACAGTTGCGGCTGAACAAATACATCGCTAACAGCGGCGGCTTTGCCTGTGCCGTAGTCAGCAATTACACGCTCAACCGAATTTGGACCTTCCACAGCTCCGACCCCCACGTAGGGATTCAATTTGCTAAATTTACCATGGTGGCCCTCATTGGTTTGGGCATGAACAACGCCATCATTTTTCTTCTGACGGAGCGAAAGGGCGTGAAGTTTTACACGTCCAAACTCATCGCTACGGGCGTGGTCATGTTGTGGAATTTCGGGGCGAATGTTCTTTTTACGTTCAAATAGGAGAGGGGATGGAACACAGAGCGCTACAGCTCCAATACCGCCGCCTCAAATGGCCTCAGGCTCGCCCCGTTTTGTGGGCCATCGCCGTAATTATCCATCAGCAATTTTGCTTTTGAAATGTCCAGGCCCACATTCGCCGTGGCTGGTTTATCCCTGAAATTCAACAAAATCAGCAACTTTTTCCCATTCAACTCGCGGGTATAGGCATACACGTCGGGGTTGTCTTTGTCAAGCAAGGTGTATTTGCCATAAATCAGCACAGGCTCGTTTTTGCGCAGTTTTACGATGTTCCGGAAATAGTTGAGTACCGACTTGGGATCACTTTCCTGCGCGGCGGCGTTTATGGTAGCGTAGTTGGGGTTCACGTTCAGCCATGGCGTACCTGTTGTGAAACCCGCATTGGTCGTAGCGTCCCATTGAAAGGGGGTACGTCCATTGTCTCGCGCGCCGCCATTTTTTTGGCTCTCAATGAATGCCTTGAGGTCGCCGCCTTCCTGTTGAATCTTCTTGTACATGTTGAGGGTTTCGATGTCGCGGTAATCCTCAATGCGGTCGAATTTTATATTGTTCATGCCCAGTTCATCGCCATAATAGTAGTAGGGCGTGGCTCGCATGGTCATCAAAAAGGTGGTCAGCATTTTGGAAGAAAGCTCGCGCCATTCGGGGCTGTCGTTGCCCCAGCGGGTTACCATTCGTGGCTGGTCGTGGTTGCCCAGATAGATGGTTCCCCAACCTTTTTCTGCAAAAGCAGCATCCCAGCGACTGTATATTTCCTTGAATCCCACCAGTTTGTAGCCGTCTGGATCGGGTGTTTTGAACTTGCCAGGCACATAACCGTAACCCACACCCTCGAAGTGATATGCCATGTTCAACGCTTTGCGGTCGGGGTCTACAAAGTTCATGATATCGTCCGTCGTGGTGCCGATGCCTTCGGCTACGGTCATGATGTCGTATTTACTCAGTACCTCGCGGTTCATGGCTTGCAGGTATTCATGCAGGTGCGGGCCGTTGGCGTAGTATTTCACCATGTCTCCCTTATACTCGGCGGGAAGCGGCGGGTAGGTCGTGTCTTTGGAGATGAACGGGATCACGTCCATGCGGAATCCGTCCACGCCTTTGTCGAACCAAAAACGCATCATGCTGAAGATCTCCTCGCGCACTTTTGGGTTTTCCCAATTCAGGTCGGGTTGTTTGTCTGAAAAGTAATGCAGGTAATAGGCATCCGTCTTTTTGTCGTATTCCCAGCCATCGTTGTTGACATCAAAAAAACTATAGCGGGGGTTGGGCTTTCCTTTTTCGGCAGGCCACCAATGGAAGTAATCACGGTAAGGATTGTCGCGGCTGCTGCGGGCTTGTTTAAACCATTCGTGCTCGTCGCTGCAATGGTTCACCACCAGATCCATTACCACTTTAAGGCCTCGATCGTGCATTCCTTTCAGCAGCGCATCAAAGTCTTCCATGGTGCCGAATTCCTTCATAATATTCTGATAGTCAGAGATATCGTAGCCATTGTCGTCGTTCGGCGAACCGTAGATCGGGTTGAGCCAGATGATATCTACGCCGAGGCTTTTCACGTAATCGAGTTTGGAGGTAATGCCCTTCAAATCGCCTACGCCGTCGCCATCGGAGTCTTTGAAACTGCGGGGGTAAATCTGGTACACCACGGCTTCCTTCCACCATTTCCGATCTGGAATGTCGGCAGGAGAGGCGCTGGCGGATTTGGGTGCGTCGTTTTTGCATGAAATGGGCACGATTAAAGCCGCGAGAAGTAGGAACATCAATTTCAGGGGATTGGACTGTTGAATGGTATTGCGCATGGTGTGAAAGTTTTGAAGCCAAATATCTGCTTTTTAAGCTTTCTAAGGGTGACTTTTTGGGAAGTTATGAATGAGGAGATTGAGAATTGGTTTTCTCAGCAATCATCCTTTATATTGATGTGAATCATTGTAATCGGCCTTATTGAGATTGAACTTTGTTCAAAAATATCAGCTATGAAAAAGATACTTTATCTGCTTGTTCTGGTGTTCTTTCTGAGTTCGTGTATAAAAGATCACGATTATGAACCTGTTGATTATTCCGTGCAAATGCATATAACTGGGAAGCTGATAGATGCACAAACTCAGGAGCCGCTTCCAAATATTCCTTTGCAGGTCGAAAATACAGGTTTAGATGCTCATTGGAATTGGTATTTTGTTGCGGTGGCACGAGATATAACCCATTCTGATGGCACTTTTCGAATGGATTTTAAGCTGGATGGCCCGCTCCATTTGGAGAATGTACATCTCAAAATTGATAGTATACTACCTGATTATCAGCGCGGAGCACGTATTAATGGTGAATATAACAACGTTTTTTGCAAAATAGAAGGTGCCGGATATCCAATTGAGCAAAGCGAAGTTAATTATACGATTGAACTGTTCCGTCCTGCCAAAGCATATTTTGTCAAACCAAATATACCAACAGGTTGGGAGCAGGATACACTGAATTTAAAAGTCTATAATCTGGTGGAATCCCCCAATTATTATGGCTGGGAATGCTTGGATATCCACGTTTATCCGGCCATATTTGAGTTCCGCCTAAATAACACACAAGTGTGGGTGACGGACCTCAAAAGGGTCCGGAACTTATTTCTCGGAGACAAGCTGGATATAGAATATACCATCAAAAACGGAATTGTGAAAAAAAGTGGTAGTTTCAGCAAAGTTTGTGCACTTGGTGACACTACTGCTGTGGAATTACCGCTTTGGTAGGTGTTCGATGCGGAGGTCTCACAACGTCAGCAATCCATACTCATCCAGTGTCTTTACCGGCCTACCATACCAAAACATCTCAAAATCATCCAAACCCGCAGCTTCGTAATCGGCCTTTACTTCCTGAAAGGTTAGCACTTCCGCATTGGCGACCGAAAGTTTTTGCAGCATCAAAACCATCCATTCGCCTTGCGCCCGATCCAGTTGGATAGTAAAAGTTTCTTTTTTGTCCTGAAACGTCAACGTCATCATCTCCCATTGCTGGCCTTTTTTGCTTTTGGTGAAAGAGGTCAAGGTGGGCGAAGTACCCAACCAGACCAATTTTGTGGTTGGCTTCAAAGAAATCAAGGTTTCCTCGGCCAGCGCTTCAGCAATGAAATCGCTGGAAATCTTCGTGCGCGGCACCTTACGCTCGAACCAATCTTGCAAGGGGAAATCC